>JGI20166J26741_11532363_pt1 | contig 12351 bp, 6 predicted proteins | sample TergutCu122P5_FD_26741 | JGI IMG/M metagenome (IMG submission 26741) | reverse complement strand
CGACGCCGAAATCCAACCCGTGCTCGCCACCCTGCCTGCCTCTCGCGACGCTATCCGCGTCCTCGCCGACAACCTGCGCGCCATCCTCGCCGAACTACAAGGTAGGGCGGTTTCTCCGAAACCGCCGTCAACGGAACCCGCCGTATCCGCCATCGCCCCCAACGGCGCGCTCGAAAAGCGCGCCATATCCGCGGAAAAACAGCCCTTATTGCCCGCTGCCATGTCCGCGCGGATGCAACAATTTCAATTCCGCGCCACCGACTACATCGCCACCACGCTCCCGCAAATCGAACGCGACCTCGCCGCGTGGAATCCGCACAAACCCGTTCCTTGGTATACGAGCGCGGGCGTTTTCTTTTTCGGACGCGACTGGATAACTGGCAGCTTCTGGCAAGACTGGTATGGCATTCTCCCGCTCTTCACCGGCTCGCTCCTCGTCTCGCTCATCGCGCTCGTAATCGCCGTCCCGTTTGGCGTCGGCGCGGCCATCTACATCAGCCAAATCGCCACGCCGCGCGAGCAACGCGTCATCAAACCCGCCATCGAGTTCATCGCCGCGCTCCCCTCCGTCGTGCTCGGCTTCTTCGGCATCGCCATCCTCGGTGAACTCCTCCGCTCGCTCTCGCAATCGCCCTGGTTCGACTGGCTCCCCAGCTTCCCCATCATCGAACGCCTCAACGCGCTCACCGCCGGCTGCCTGCTCGCTCTCATCTCAATCCCCACGATTTTCACGCTCGCCGAAGACGCGCTCTCCAATGTCCCGCGCGCATTGCGTGACGCCTCATTCGCCCTCGGCGCGAGCCGCCTGCAAACCACGCTGCGCATCATCACGCCCGCCGCGCTCTCGGGAATCATTTCGGCGGTGCTGCTCGGCTTCGGACGCGTCATCGGCGAAACGATGGTAGTGCTTCTGTGCGCGGGCAATCGCGCCACCATTCCCGATTTTCGCGCCGGCCCCGCGGTCATCACGCAACCCGTCCACACGATGACCGGCATCATCGCGCAAGAAATGGGTGAAGTGGTGCGCGGCAGCGTCCACTACCGCGCGCTCTTCGCCGTGGGCATGGTGCTCTTCCTGCTCGCGCTGCTCATCAACTACGCCGCGCAAAAAATCCTCCACCGCTATCGCCTCCCCGCCGCATAACCAACATTTGGGCCGGATGGCACGGGCGACCCGTGCCGACCGTTTTGAAGTAGCGCGGACTTCCGAGGCCCAACGTGACCGCACTCGAATTCTGCTTGCAACAATACAACGGGCATTTTCCCCTGAAAGCGATGAACAGGCTTTATTACGGCGACAACCTTGGCGTGCTGCGTGAACACCTCGCGACAGGCTCGGTTGACCTCATTTACCTCGACCCGCCGTTCAACTCGAAGCGCGATTACAATCTGCTGTTCAAGTCGCCGAAGGGCGCCACCAGCGAGGCGCAGATTCAGGCATTCAAGGATTCGTGGACATGGGATGCCCAGGCAGAGAGTGAATATGACGAAGTGATGCGCCAGAAGAACACGCAGGTCGCGGAGATACTGCGGGCGTTGCGGCAGTTTCTCGGTCAAAATGACATGATGGCGTATCTGACGATGATGGCCAACCGGCTGCTTGAGTTGCACCGCGTCCTCAAACCCACCGGCTCGCTCTACCTGCACTGCGACCCGACGGCATCGCATTATTTGAAAATCGTGCTGGACGGGATTTTCGGGAAGGAAAATTTCAGGAATGAAATCATTTGGAAACGGACCAACGCGCATAATTTCAAAACGAAAGGTTACGCCCGCGCGCACGACACGATTTTTTACTACACCAAAACCGGAGACTTCGTTTTCAACGAGCAATACACGGAATATTCAGGCGCGCAATTGGGACGCTACAAACCGGACAAGGACGGTCGCTTATACAAGGCCGAAAACATGACGTTCAGCACAAGCAACCCCCTCCGGCAATTTGAGTGGCGCGGGGTGAGGCCTCCCAAAAACCGCTCATGGGGCTACGATCTGGAAACGCTGGAACGACTCTGGAGGGAAGGACGGATTTTAACAAAAAAAGACGGCACTCCGCGCATGGACGGGTTAAAAATATATCTCGATGAAACCAAAGGCATGCCGCTCTCAACCAACTGGACCGACATTGATCGCATCGGCAACACATCAGCCGAGCGCCTTGGCTACCCGACACAGAAGCCGCTGGCTTTGCTGGAGCGCATCATCAGCGTCTCGTCCAACAAAGGTGACGTCGTCCTCGACCCCTTCTGCGGCTGCGGCACCGCTGTTCACGCGGCGCAAAAACTGGGGCGCAAATGGATTGGCATCGACATCACCTGCCTCGCCGTCTCGCTGATTGAGAAACGGCTCAAGGACGCTTTTCGCGGCATCAAGTTCGAAATCATCGGCACGCCAAGGGATTTTGAGTCGGCGCGGGATTTGGCGCGGCGTGACAAATACCAGTTCCAGTGGTGGGCGGTCTCGCTTGTGGGCGCGCAACCCTCGCAAGGAAAAAAGAAGGGCGCGGACGGCGGCGTGGACGGCGTGAAGTATTTCAGGGACGTTGACACGAAGGGAACGCGCAAGCTCGTCGTGAGCGTGAAAGGTGGCGAAAGCCTGAAGGCGGATGACGTGCGCTCGCTGATGGCGGTGCGCGACCGGGAGGGAGCGGACATCGCGGCGTTGATTTCGCTTGCGGAGCAGACGCCGGGGATGCGCGCTGACGCGGCAAGCACCGGTTTCCACAATGGCGCAAGCGGGAAAAAATACCAACGGGTGCAATTGCTTTCCATTGGAGGCCTGCTGGCGGGGCGCGAGCGGCTGGAGCATCCCGATTACGAGCCGAATTTGAATTACAAGCAGGCCGGGGAGGAAAATCCCGAAAGCCAGATGGTCATGGAGGTTTGACGCGAGAAAGACTCGAAAAGGAGCCGCTCGCACCGGTAGCAGTCGGATGCCTCTAATGAATGCGTCATCCTTGGCCGACCCAAAGGACGCAAAAACTCCTGCGTCAAACTCACCGGACGCAAAGCCGACATCCGCCACCTGCACAGTTCACCCAATCGTAACATCACCGTCACGCGATCGCCACAAGACATGCGCACAATGCCACCCGTCTTATGGTATGAACTTCCACCGCCAGTCCACCAGCCTCCACCGTCGTGAAGCCGCCACATTCGCGCTGCTGCGCGCCGCGACCTACGCGATACTCCTGTGCGGCGCGCTCATCGTCGGCACCATCGCGTTCAAAGGCGCGCCTGTTCTCTTTAAATCGAGTTTCCCGTTCATCAACACCACATTCCTCACCGCCTCGCCCGAGACGCTTCACGTCTTCGACTACAACGGACAGCGCATGAGTCTCGGCGACAGCGAATTTCGGAAATTTCGCGCTCTCCCCGGCACCGACACAAAAGCCATCACGCACGAAAATTCCTACGTTTATGCCGCGGGCGGCATTTTCCCGTGCATTGTTGGCACGCTGCTGCTCGTCGTCGGCTCAATGGTCATCGCGCTCTTCCTCGGTGTTGCGTCGGCAATCTACCTCAGCGAATATGCGCGCCAAAACGCCTTCACGCGCGCCATCCGTCTCGCAATCCTCAACCTCGCGGGCGTGCCCTCAATCGTGTTCGGCCTCTTTGGTTTCGGCCTGTTCGTGATATTTTTCGTCTGGAACGTCTCGCTCATGTCCGGCTGGTTCACGCTCGCGTTCATGGTGCTGCCCATTGTCATCACCGCCAGCGAGGAAGCGCTCAAGGCGGTGCCGCGCGGCTATCGCGAAGCCTCGCTCGCGCTCGGCGCCACGCGCTGGCAGACCATCCGCAAAAGCGTGCTCCCCTACGCGCTGCCCGGCATCCTCACTTCATCCATTCTCAGCATCGCGCGCGTCGCGGGCGAAACCGCGCCCATCATGTTCACGGCGGCCTACGCCGTGCGCGACCAGCTCCCGTGGCAAGTTTCGCGCCTCACCGATTTCTTTTTCCAAGGCGTGATGGCGCTCCCGTATCACATTTACGTCATCAGCGCGAAAATCCCGCGGAACGAATACACCGAGCGCGTCCAATACGGCACGACGCTCGTGTTCCTGCTCCTCGTCGCGCTTATCGCGGGCGCGTCTATCTTGCTCCGCAACCGCCTCCGAGGAAAACACGCATGGTAACAGAAGAAATACATAGGACTAATAGGACTTATAGGGCTGATAGGATAAATGAGCTTGGCCAGCCCGAGGCGAAGCCCGTTTTGCCCCTCATCGAAATCACCGACCTCGATTTCTACTACGGTGAAAAAAAGGCGCTCGATAGCATCAATCTCCGCATCGAGGCCAACTGCGTCACTGCGTTCATCGGCCCGTCCGGTTGCGGCAAATCCACGCTTCTGCGTTGTCTCAACCGCATGAATGATCTCATTCCCGGGGCGGCCATCCGCCGCGGCTCCATCAAAATTGACGGACACGACATCAACGCCCGCGAAGTCGACCCCATCGAACTGCGCAAACGAGTCGGCATGATATTTCAAAAATCGAACCCCTTCCCGAAATCCATCTACGAAAACATCGCCTACGGCCTGCGCATCCAAGGCCTCAAAGACAAATCCCTCATCGACGCCCGCGTCGAATCCTCCCTGCGCGACTCCGCGCTCTGGGACGAAGTGAAAGACCGTCTCCATGAAAATGGCCTCTCGCTCTCCGGCGGCCAGCAACAGCGCCTCTGTATCGCGCGCGCCCTCGCCGTTGAGCCGCAAGTCGTGCTCATGGACGAACCCTGTTCCGCGCTCGACCCCATTGCCACGGCGAAAATCGAGGAACTCATCCACCAACTCAAACAACGCTACACCATCATCATCGTCACCCACTCAATGCAACAAGCCGCCCGCATCTCCGACAAAACCGCGTTCTTCTATCTCGGACGCCTCATCGAACACGACGCCACCCGCGCCATCTTCATGCGCCCATCCAACCCGCAAACCGAAGCCTACGTCAGCGGACGTTTCGGCTGACGCCGAAACATCCGAAGAGTGAAGTGAGAAGAGTGAAAGGTGAAAAACAAACCAGCAAACCAGCAGCCCACCAAACGACCTGCAACCGTCACTACCACTCTCCGACTTTTTCACTCTTCACTCTTTTTTCCATCATGCACCGTTTCTACGACACCGAACTCGAAACTTTCCGCTCGCGACTCATCCTCATGGGCGAGAAAGCCATCGAACAAGTCTGGCTCGCCCTGCGCGCGCTCACCGAGGCCGACCCAGAACTCGCCCGCCAAGTCATCGCCAACGACGACGAACTCGACCAACTCGAAATTGCCATCGACGACGAAGCCGTGCGCTACATGAGCCTGCGCGCGCCCATCGCGTCGGAATTGCGGCTGGTGATTGTCGGCATGAAAGCCTCGCACGACCTTGAACGCGTGGGCGACGAATCCACCAGCATCGCCAAGCGCGCGCGCCGCCTCGCCACCGAGCTTTTCCTGAACGCCGAGAATATCGCAGCCGACAACGAAGTCATCACCCGCATGACCAACATCGCGCGGGAAATGCTGCGCGACGCGCTCGATTGCCTCTTCGAAACCGAAAACCAGGAAAAAGCCGTCACCGTGATACGCCGAGACAAGGACGTGGACGCGCTCAACAAGCAATTCTACCGAGACCTGAGCGTGCGCATGAACATCGCGCCCGACTCCATCGCGCGCGCGCTGGAATACATGTTCATTTCAAAATCCATTGAGCGCATCGCCGACCACGCGACGAACATCGCCGAGGAAATGGTCTATCTCACGCAGGCGAAAGACATCCGCCACGTCCCCGAAAACAAAAAAACTCCCGCGCCCTGACCTTGCGTTTCAACACCTAGGCGATGCGTGCGGCTTTGGCGTGAAGTTTTTCCCACATGGCTTCGAGGGCTTGCGGCAACACGCGTGTTTCGCTGAGCACGGGCATGAAATTCGTGTCGCCGTTCCAACGCGGGACGATGTGGCAGTGCAGATGCGCGATGCTACCGCCCGCCGCCGTGCCGAGATTAAAACCGACATTATAGGCATCGGGTTTCAACGCGAGGCGAAGGAGTTTTTTAGCAAAGGTAATCGTTCGGAACAAATCAGCGCTTTCGGCGTGGGTGAGCTTTTCAATGTCGGAAACTTCGCGGTAGGGAATGGCAAGAAGATGCCCCGGGTTGTAAGGAAAACGGTTAAGCATGAGGTAGGAAAGCGGCGCGCGGTAAACGATGAGCGCGGTGCGGTCGTCGCGCTTCGCGGGAAGTTCGGAAAAGGGCCGTTTGGTTTTGGGCGCGCGCGGGGCTTCAATGTAAGCCATGCGCCAGTAGGCGTGGAGTTGGTTCATGTGGAATGCGGAGTGCGGATTTCGGAATGCGGAATAGACGGACGCAAGCGTGGATGCGGCGCGGGTTTATGATTTGGCGGTTTTTCATTCCGCATTCCGCAATCCGAATTCCGCATTCATCACATCTTTCCGTGGCAGTTTTTGAATTTTTTGCCGCTGCCACAAGGGCAGGGGTCGTCGAGGCCCTCCTCCGAGGGTTCACGGCGGAAGGTCACATTAGGGAGTCGGATTTCCTCCATCCGCGCATTGGGAAGCCCGGGCTTGGCTGGCTCCGGCGTGGAGGAGGAGTCGAGCGCGGCTTGCAAGTCGTTTTTTATTTTTCTCCATTCCTCATCGTTCGGACGAGCCTTCATGTTGCGCATTATCAGCATGGTTTCCTCAAGCAGGCTTCTCGCATTGTCGAAAGACCTGCTTTCCTTCAGCCAGTTGGCCACGGCGATGATGTCGCCTGCGATGGCGCTGTCCACAACCAGTGCGCTCTGCCCGGCGGCGAGCGGTTTTTCCGCGATTTGAAAGGCCACTTTGATATGTTCCCACGCTTCTTTAAATTCCCCGCGCATGACGTGAAAATGCGCGAGTCGTTGCAACGAGGAATAATACAGGCTGCGAAAATCCTCCCCCTTGTCATTGGGGGGCTTTTCATAAAGGTTTCTCAATCTCAGCATGGACCACCTGAAAAAGGGGCGGGACTTTTCCTTGTCTTCCTTGGCGTCAGACTCCTCGTAAAGCTCGCCAGCGAGCTGATAAAGACGGGCCAAGTCCTTCAGCCATTTCGGCGAGGGGGCATTTGATCCGGTGTCCGAGCAGTGAAGATTCCAAGCACGGGGAAGCGAGTCCGCGGAATCCGCATTGTCCAGCCTCCTGGTTATCATTGCGCGAAACTCGTCCTTTTCGGATTGCGGCGCCGGGAGCCGGCGGAAACGCTCGTATGAGGCCAGCATGCCTTTGTAGCAAGGCATGATGTCATTGGCGGGGATGTCATGGAGCGAGAGCATTTTATTATAAACGACCAAAACATTGCGCTCGTCCTGCGGTTCCGCGGGGTTGCCAGCCGCCAGTTGTTGAAAAATTTTCACCGCGTTGTCGTATGATTTGAGGGCGTCCATGGCCCGGCCTTGGTTGCTGCGCGTGTTGGCGAGTTGAAAATAGCTTTTGGCTAGGTCGAATTTGCTGGAGTCAATCTTGAGGTGATGGACGAGTTTTGCGCAATGCTCCACGCAGGCTTGATAATGCCCCGCCGCGCTTTCAAGGCCGTCGGGAGCGTCCTCGCATATTGCGGCCGCCGCGCGATGGACTTCCAAGGCATGGTTGAGCACGCGTTCCAAGTCCGCGGGGGTTGCCGGGGAAACCATGGCAAGGGTGGCGAGGGCGTCATTGTAATACTGCAAGACCTCGTCCTGTTTTTCCTGTTTCACAAGCCTGTCCGCGCTGTCACGCTGGACGTGGAAAAGGTCCATGCGCCAGTCTTGGCGGTCCGGGTTTGCGGCGCATATTGTGGAGAGAATGTCGCGGCTTTGGCGGTAATGGTCGGCGGCGTCATCCGGCGCGTCCAAATGATCATGGGTTTGCGCGATTTTTTTGTGGGTCATCGCGGCGAGGTGTTGTTCCTCGGCGTCTGGTTCGCCGTTCTGGTTCTTGCGGTCGATTTGTTCCTGAATGAGTTGGAGTCTGCTTTGATAATGTTGGAGCGCTTCAGGGTAATCTTCCATTAACGCGCAAGTGTCGGCCACATATTCGTGACTGATGGCCGGATTATCCGGCCATGCGGCGCCCTCGGAGTCCAATGCGTGCAATTCTTCGCGCGCCGCAAGGCCCTCCTTGTAATGGTCCAGCGCCTCGTTCTTGCAGTATTCCGGGGCATTGGGTTTCTGGTCCAGGAGCAGGTATTGGCCGGCAATATTGTCACGGCTAATGGCAAGGGCGCGGAGGTGTTCGGTGTTGTTCGGCTCTTGGCTGTTGATGAATTCATATAGGTCGAGGCTTTGCCGGTAGTGCGCGAGCACATCAAGCTCCGTGTCTTTTCCCTGCTTGAGTATTGAGGCCATGTTGTCGTGCGACGCAGCCAGTAGCTGCTGCCATTTGACCTGGCCGGGGTTGTCCCCGTCGATTGACTGGGCAATATCGAGGGCCTTTTGATAATGCGCAATGGCTTCCGGGGTATCGTGATTGCTCCAGAGGGAGCCAAGCTGGGTTTGTATGCGCGCCTGCATGTGCAGGCAATCGGGATCGGGCGGGGTGTCTTGCAGGATGTCCAGGCCGGTTTGGAGGGCTTCGCGTGCCTTGTCGAAGGCGGGTTCGCATTGGTGCGCTTTCCCCAGGGTCAGCGAGGTCTCCGCTATTTTTATCCGCGCCAGTTTTTGCATGTCGGGGCCGGGAGTGTCCAAAAGGGATTTCCAAAGCGAAAGCGATTGGCCCGCCTGTTTGCCGGCGAGGGTGTGGTCGCCAAGCGCGAGCGAGGAATCGGCGAGGAGGCAAAGGGCTTGGGCGAGTTGTTTTTGGTGCGCGGGGCCGTTGGTTTTCGTGGTGTTTCGCCCAAGGCGGTCAGCGGTGTCCGCCAGTAATTTATGGCGGCGGGCGCTGTCGCCGAGGTTGGCGAGGATGGGTTCGAGTTTGTCGAGGAGCAGTTCGCAGGCGTGGTCGCGGCATGGCGCATCCATGTCCAGCCATGCGATGGCGCAGGCGATGATGGAGTGGAGTTCATCGGCGCCTTCCTTGGACGTGGCGTGTGCCGGATGGTCGTAATAAACGCCGGCGCGGAGCATCATTACTTGATGAAAGGCGTCCGCGATTTCCGGGAGGATGGCGTTGTTGCGCGCGCGCAGGTAGGCGTGCAGGACGCGGGGCATGGTGGCGGTGATTCCTTGGTTTTTAACGTCCTTGCCGGGGATGGAGAGAAATCCCTGTCGCACAAGGGGCATGATGATGCCCTCGGTGGAATCCGTCCATGGGTGGGGGTTCAGGTTGTCCTCCTGGTCTTCGTATTTCAGGGCGTCCTTGTATTTTTGTTCGACGACGTCATGGAGCCAGTCGAGGTCGACAAGGTCGGCGGGGAGGGCGCTTGCGGCGACGAGTGTGTGGCGCGCCACTTCCGGGAGGGCGCGTAGCGTGGGGCCGAAAAGGTCGTCCAGCGAGCGGGCGGGATGGCGGATATCGATGGTTTTGTCCCTGCCGGCCTGATCGAGCACATGCAGGAGCGATTTGTTCACGCTGGCCGCGTATCCCGCGTAACTGAGCGAGTCGTGCGCGCCCAGACAGGAGCCGAGCAGGTCGATGCTCCATGCGTGGCCCCCGAGCGCATGGGCCATTTGGCCGGCGTGTTTCCAGTCGTCCTCGTTTCGGCATTCGCGGTAAGCGTTGAAGAGCGCGGCGCCTTCCTGGTCGGAGAGGGGCTTGACGGGGATGGTGCAGATATCCTTCCGGAGGCCGCACCCAAGGGAGGTCGTCGCCAGGATGTGGAGCCTGCTGTTTCTTATGCGTGTGTTCTCGATGAATTTTTTTGTAAAAAAGCCCGGGTTGTCCACGTTATCGAGGAAGAGCAGCTTGGAACTGGGTTTTCCCGTGGAGAGCGCCTCTATCATGCGTGTGACAAGCGCATCGGGGTTGTGCGCGTTCGCGGCGGGGATTTTGAGTTTGAGTTCCCTCGCGACGTCTGGGTCGCGCGCGAGTTTTAGAACGGCGTCATCCATGGTTTTGAGGCCCGTGCAATCACAATAAAAGCGGCCTTCGGAATATTCACTCGCGTAAGACTGGGTGTAGGTGCGGGCGAGTTCCGTTTTGCCCGAGCCGCAAAGCCCGTGAAGAACCACGGCGTGGGTGCCGATGTTGGTGATCGCCCTGTATATTTCATAGAGGGAATCATAGTGCTCCGTGAAGCGGTTGTTGATTGCCAGTTCGGTCAAATCCGGGCTGTTGCTGGCTTTTTCCAAGAGGAAGCGGCGGCTGCATATCGTTTCAAGCAGGTCGGCGAGCATTACAACGGGAATGGAGCCGAGCATTGATGCCGAATCAGTCGTGTTCCATGCGTTGGTTTGGGCGTCATCAACGCGCTTGTTGCCCACAAAGTCGAAATGTTGCCGGCGGAACGCCTCATTTTTGGCCAGGACGCCGTCCGCGTTCAGCTCCAGGTCATCGGGGAGTTTCATATAATAGATGGGAACTATCAATTTTGGGGTGAGTCCCATCTGGCGTTCAATCTCGCACCAATACGTGTATTCCTTGATGCACTCCTTTCTTTTGAAATAGGCGGGGGAAATGATCATTAGGAACATCCGGGAGCTTTCGAGTTTTTCCCGGATTGCTCTTTCCCAGTCCGCGCCTTTCGGGATGTTTGCAGAATCCGTGAAGATGCGAAATTTTCCGATGTTTTGATCAATTTTAAAGTGCGCGTCGAATGCTTCCTCTATATTTTTGGCAAGTTTGAGGATGCTCCCGCCCGTCATGTCGTTGTCTTCGTGCGAGTAACTGAGGAAAGCGTCGAATTGGTAGTGTGGCATGGGAGAGGGATTGAGGGTTGAGGGAGAGGTGTCGAAGGGAGAAGAGTGGGCGAGATGGAAGGCAGGCCAAACAGTTTTGATGTGAAATCAACGCCGCTGGCGAGGCAAGTTGGAATTACTCCCCGTGGCAGTCCTTGAATTTTTTGCCGCTGCCGCAGGGGCAGAGGGCGTCGCCGTCGACATCATGAGTTTCCAAACCGGAAGAGGCGGCTGGGTCTTGCCCCAGGGAGGAATCGGGGGCGGGGACGGGCGGATTGGGTGGCGTTTCTTCCGCAGAGGTTTCTTCCGCAGGCATTTCCCCGGTGGCGGCACCAGTTGTGGCGGGGGCTTGGGATTGCGGGGTGGTGTTGCGCGCGAGGGTAATGAGGAAATCCTCGATGCTGCCCACCGTTGTGTCGGCGCGCTGGAATGGGGCGCGGCAAATTTGCAGGCGGACGTCGTTCATGAGTTGCTCGAAATAGGTGTAGGCTTCGCTTTTGTATTCAACGAGGGGGTCTTTTTGGCCGTAGCTGCGCAGACCCACGGACTGGCGCAGGCTTTCCATTTCGGTGAGGTGTTCCTGCCAGTGCTGGTCGATGGCGTTGATTACCATGCGGCGTTCCATCGCGGCTTGGAGGTCGGGCGGGATTTGAGGGGTTTGGGCTTCGCGGTCGGCGTAGATTTTCTTGATGCGGTCGATGATGGTGGTTTTGGCGGTGGCGGCGTCGGCGGTTTGGATGTCGGCGGGTTTCAGGCTGATGGGGAAGAGGTTGTTCACCCAGCCGACAAGGTTTTCGAGGGAGATTTGCGTGGTGCCGGTTTTTTCGCCGATGCCGGCGACAGCGATACGGTTGGCGAGTTCCTCGTCGATTTGCCCGAAGATTATGTCCTTGGCGCGGTCGGCGTGGATGGCGGCGTTGCGAATGTCGTAGATGACTTGGCGCTGGAGATTGAGAACATCGTCGTATTGGAGGAGGCGTTTGCGCGCGGAGAAGTTTTGCTGCTCTACTTTTTTCTGCGCGCCCTCGATGGAACGGTTCAGCCAGGGGTGCTGGAGTTCCTCTCCTTCCTTCATGGTGCCTTCCATTAGGCGACTGGCGAGGTTCCCTTGCAGAAACATGCGCATGAGGTCGTCCTCCAGCGAGAGGTAAAACTTCGTGAGGCCGGGGTCGCCTTGGCGCGCGCAGCGCCCGCGGAGCTGGCGATCGATGCGGCGGGATTGGTGGCGCTCGGTGCCGATGACATAGAGGCCGCCGAGTTCTTTCACGCCTTCGCCGAGTTTGATGTCGGTGCCGCGCCCGGCCATGTTGGTGGCGATGGTCACGGCGCTGTGCTGGCCGGCGCGGGCTATGATGTCGGCTTCCTCGGCGGGGTGCTTGGCGTTGAGGACGGAGTGGATGATGCCGGTGCGGCGCTTGAGCAGGTTGGAGATTATTTCGGATGATTCGACGGAGGCGGTGCCGACGAGGACGGGCTGGCCGCGTTCGTGCGCGGACTTGATTTCGTTGATGACGGCGTTGTATTTGTCGCGGCGGGTTTTGAAGATGGAGTCGTTTTGGTCGACGCGGAT
>JGI20166J26741_11532252_pt1 | contig 12352 bp, 6 predicted proteins | sample TergutCu122P5_FD_26741 | JGI IMG/M metagenome (IMG submission 26741) | reverse complement strand
ATTATTATTATTATTATTATTATTATTATTATTATTATTATTGGTATTCAGCCCTTGGGCCGGTTTGGGCAGAGACCAGAGCTCGGTCAGGGGACTGGTATGGCTCTGGTACGCTGCATCCTGGGCAAGTTCTTAGAGGTAGTTTGCCATTGCTTTCCCCCGTTCTTAGTGATATCAATCCTTAATATTTTACTTGATCATCCTTCTTCAAATTCACTTGAATGGTGTTCAGAAAAGTTTTTGATAGCCCGACCTTGTGTGAGTGTGTGTGTGTGTGTGTTAGATGAAAGCTGAGGTTTAAATATTAAAAATATACGAGTAAGAAAACATGTTTAGTAATTGTGAATGGTGAAAACGCGAACATTAAGAAAACCAGAGTAATATATAAATAACTTTTTATATATAAATCTTCAAAACAACTTCGTGGTTTGTATTTGAGACAGTGGGCCACTTATATGGAATTTATAGCAGGAGACAAATGCCGGGCACTTTGGCATGTCTAGAACCATTAGTTCGAAGACCACCCGGTGGGGAGTACTGGTATTGGTCGGAAAACAATTATATTAGCGTGTGTCCTCGATCTTAAAGGTATGTTAATTGGCAGCTAGACTGGTTTTTGTTAGTTTGTTAATATTAATTGTAATAAAGTTACAAAGAGAAAAAAGAACAGCGAAAAGTGATAATCAAAGAAGAAATATAAACGTAATTCCTGCTAAAATAAACACAGAACCACATATTAGTAATTATCATTTCATTTCCATACTTTATTGCCATTTAGAATAATAGCTGTAGTCGAAAGGTAATGTATATTTTCTCTAATAACACCTTTATTTACTGGGCGTTTACACAAAACAGCGGTATAGAACTTTTTATCCCGCTATTTGCACTAAGCTCACTTTTTATACACTGAGGGCTGCTGAATGGCATAAAGCGTGTTATATATTTGTTTTTTTTTAAGTGGTACTATACGACCTGTTCTCAAATATCATTAAGAAAATCCATAGAGAGTAGTCAATTCTGATCGCGTTTTAGGCCCAGCGCTCAGATGTGGCGGATGTACACGCGATGCGTAGAATGCCAAATCAGGCGGTGAAACGTTCCTGACTCGCAAGCTTAGTTCGTGTTTAGCGCATCACAACCGACAGGTTTCAGGGATTTTAATGTAAATCTTATTGAACTGTACGTCTATGTAAAGAAAACTGCATGTTTAAACGTAAGAAAAACCATTCGTAATCTGATTGGTAGCGTTGTGGGAAAATAATTAATAAATTAATTATAAAACGTCCTGCAGGCAAAACATCTTATATATTTTACATCCAGTGTGATGGTTACAAGTATCGGCTTTTTTTGACACAATCGCCAGGCCAACTCGAGTACTGTAAGGAAAAATTCAACCTGTATCTTTACTGTTGAATGATCTGATGTTTTTCTGACCGTGCATCATAGTGTAGACTTTTTCAAATTACCAACTTAATGCACAATTTCTTTATTCCTCAACAATGTTTATGTTACACTAAGATCCTCGACATATTCCGAGCAGCACGCTGCTCATCCTCAGGAGGACAAATTGTATAACCACAGCCTCTGGTATCGTCACCCTCTGTAAACAGCCGTACAGTATGCAGGTTGAGAGCGGACTCAGTCCGCTCTCAACCTGCATACTGTACGGCTGCTTACAGAGGGTGACGATACCAGAGGCTGTGGTTATACAATTTGTCCTCCTGAGGATGAGCAGCGTGCTGCTCGAACCATGTTGAGGATCGTAGTGTAACATACATATCGTTGAAGAATAAAGGAATCGTGCATTAAGTTGGTAATTTGAAAAATACAATAAAAGGAGTTCCACTCTCGGCCAAAAGTAAACATTGCGAGTAATAATGCCAACAGATTCACGTGTTTTATGTGTGCACACATTTGTCACATGATTTACGAAACACAGACCATTCTTTAAGAGGAGAGAAAGTTTATTAACAGGTTACCTTCTTCCGCACAGGAAGTTACTTCATAGAAAGGAGGAAACAATAGAAAATCGGAAGATGCACACTAGCAAACAACTTGCTGATGATGATTTGGTGATGAGCAGTTTTTCTAAATTATTGCCTTCTGATGGCGTATTAAAGTAGTATTGTAGTACATCGAATCATATTTTAGTGTAAAATTGTTATGTGTGCGCGTGCTTGCGCGAAATTTGCATGTAAGTGACTCTGTATGCAGTCGGCTTAGGTATTTCCATTTCCGTTAGAATACAGAGGTCACAGAGTGGAAGTGATTTCAAGCCACCTAATATCCACTTTATCGGTATCCTCTCTTTTTTCTCTTGGTCTTCAAATGGGTGTTTTACGAAGGTATTCCCCCACCAGAATTTTGTATGTTTCCTTTTCTTCCCTATCCTTCCGAGAGTCAAACCCGATGTAGTAAAATTGATCTCAAACATATGTTGTAGTGATGTGTACTACATAAACTGGCTGATGACAGGGACCAGTTGCCGACTTTTTATTGTGAGGATTCCTGCTTCAGTAGCGTATTTTTATCATCAGCTGCCCAAAGAAGGCCGGCTAGCCTTTGTCTGGTTCTTGCAAGTGCAGCGTTGTTTACGTGCTTTGTGGCCGAACCGTTACTTTTTACTAACCATTATTTTGGTCGTTCGGAATATTTATTGAGCCGCTTTTCAGACCGTAACCAAAGCAGAATATGCATAGCCTAATATGCATCACTGTTAGTGCAATAGCCTATGAACTATGTGTACAAAGCAGAGGTTACTTGAATTTGCTGGTGCATGGCTGTGGTTTAGAGCTTCGTTTACCACGGTCCTTGGGTCGAAAACAAATTTTGTCCTCACGTGTTAAATTTCATCAAATACGAGCTTATAACAGTTAAGTTCATAGGTAGAGCTTATTCGAGGTCTAATAAGTCTGTCAATTCGTATCGGCAATGTTCTGAACGTCTTTAGAGCTTATTTGTTGCGGTGCCTGGATCGTAACCCGATTTCGTCGTCATCATTAGAGTACATTAAATTCATACGATCACACTGTATCCTAATTTTTTTTATATAGGATCTATTCACGGTTTAGCAAATGTGTAAACACATGTAGATCATGATCTAAGATGTTTGTAGATCGTTACATCAGAACCGACCGTTTGTCTTCATATGTTAAATAACATTAAGTAGGTCTTACACGAATTCTTAAAGTTTTATATATGCCCTGTTTAATAAGTATGAAATTTCCTGTCGGTCGTGAACCAAGAACAGTTTAAAAACATGTTGATCTTGTCTGTAATCAGCGACACTAAATGATATTTAACTTGCGCACGTGGCAGTTGGATTATTTAATACACTTTACTCTACGAAAACCTCCGTGGCAACGATCCGGTGATCGGCTACGTTACAAGTCTACGAGCATGTAGCTTTATGTAATGTCTTACGATGTCCAAGATGGCTGCCGTGTGTAAATCGTACAGTACGCATATGCGTTGCGATGAAAACTCTGCACGCCTTCTCGATAAATTACTGAAAAACCACGAGTGACGCGTTAAGAAGTTGTAAAAACGTGGCCTAATTGTTACTCTTGTCGTCATGACCAGCATGACGAGGAACCATCTAAGGATAAGACTTTTTTTGTCTGCCTGGTGAAAGGAGCGAAAATTCCTTCCCCGCTGCGAATGCTTATTAATAGACATGTATTAAACCCCATGATAATTGTGCATATTCTTCTCGAAGTTATGTGTGTTTCATAATACTGGTTTTGAAGAGTGGGGAGTGGGCAGACCCATCGTTTGTTGCGCCTCTGCTCACGTGGTATATATTCGACAAATGCCGCCATTTTGAAACAGAGTTACGGTGAATTGAATGACCGCAGGGCATGACAATTTCGACATAACTTGGTTTACTCTGCCAGTCCAAGTAGATAATAACATTAGAATGTGGCGTACTGAGAACTATTAGTGCGGAATACAAGTAATGCCGGGTCAGAACCTAAAAAGGCATGATGGTTTGGTTGGAGAAAAGGCGCGTAACATAAACTGCTGCTTGTGGACCAGGATTGAGACGAGACGTGCGTATGTTGTGGGAAAAAATGAACGAGCTGGAAAATATACGCGCGTTGACGCCCTTTTGTTTAATTGCCTCAAATGTAACGAGACTCGCGAGAAAATGTATGGGCATAAATGTGTTGTCACTGTCTCTAAAATTTTCATTTGGAAGTTTTCACTCGAATATTTGTAGAGTTACGCTTCAGACGAGTACAGCAATGCTTTTGTAATGTGCTCGTTATTGTTACCCGAGTTTAGTCGAAAATGTAATATGTAGACAAACTGTACTGCAACTCTTCCATACAGGGGTGCTGATAAGTCCTTAGCCCGACCAGGAAGGAAACAACCTACAGCGACAGAAGATTTTGATGTTCATATATCCTATTTATAATCATAATTGGAGGAATATTAGTACTGTTTATATATATATAAAACAAGACTAGCATCAAACGAAATATCACCATCAAACAAAACACATCGGGAAGTAGGTCGGGCTAAGGACTTATCAGCACCCCGGTTTTAAGTTTCATGTAAATCCGTTCAGTGCCTACCAGTTGTTACGTCCCACAGGTAGGCGCGGTGAAGCAGATTGGCACATATTTACAAGCTGTATTTGTGAACACCCCCAAAACCTCAGACACTGTATTGTTCTGTAATGTTCAGATGGATTTTGTCCTTTCGAAAACACGAGTTTCATTTGTTATTGAATACTTCACACACAGTGTGCTGACCAATTTTTAATTAGTAGTCTTACAATTTAGCCATTTGATGAATGTGAATTGTATGTGACATGTGACGTGGCTTCAGTTTTGGTCGTGTCACAGTCAGAGCATCAGATATTACAGACCGCGACAACACCATTTTCCACGAGTGCCTTCTTTCATTCTACGACTTAGGGGTTATTATGCAAGTTGTGGAATTTTTTAGTTATTAAATAGTCGTGTGAAGTTTAATTAGCCTACTAACTAACTCACTTCATGGAGCAGAATGCTTCTTGAGAAGCTAACCGCTACTCAGCTAGTTAAGAAACGCATCGTATTTTGTGGAATCGGAAGGTTCATTACCGTGTTTACAAGAGTCGGCCACTTGAGCGTCTCCTGACCTGGATGAATCTAGTCCACGCCCTGTCATCCTAGTTCGTTACGGTAATTTTATTTTATTTTTATCGTTTTTATCGTACCATCTACACCTAGGTATTCTAAGCAGCATCTTTTAAGATTCCCCATCAAATCCTTGTATGTATTTGTCTCTTCTATCATACGTGCCACATGCTCCGCCCATTTCATACTGCTTGCAGGTTTAATTACGCTCTGTTGGTGTCTAAGGCGATGGTGAATGTCGAAAGGACGAATGTTAGGATAACCCGAGGAAACCTGACGTCTGTCGAGCCTTCAAGCAAATCGCTATGAATTACATGTTAAGGAATAACTTCGTGAAGACTGAGGTCATCGCTATAGTGACTAGACACCTGCACCTCAGAAACCTTGGACGACGAGTAGGAGGTGGATATTTTAAGGCAGTGGATGTGCATGTGTAGATCGTGAGACTCAGATCTGTATGTAGTTGAGTAGTGTTACGAAATATATGACGTTCATTAACGACATTAAAAATAGGCCATTTATGTAAATTTGCTGGACACACACGCAACACGAAAATACCGTAACTCGCAAATTTGATCTGAATCTTCTTAATCGTATGACTACTTCTGTTTTTGAGCTTGAGGCAACAAGTGTTATTGGTTAAGATCTGTAGTCATGGGATAATACGCTTCAAGGTACTTTTGATAAAGCGATTACGGCCGAAAGAATTTTGGAGTTCGTTGTTTCTTTCCCATCCTCACTGCTTCTCTGCTGGACTTGCACTGCTATTAAAATTGCCATTCTATTTTCAGAGACTAATGTCCTTGCTTAAGGGTACTAAAGTTTCGTTTAACATTTTTGAATTAGTTTAGTTGTAATAAAACCTGTCTTAAATGGAATCCAGGCATAACGGAAACATGTCTTTAGCAGAAAACTTTTACAGTTCGAAGGATGTGGAGTCCCGAGACCTCAGACTTCCAGTACCTGTGTGAAAGGGAAACTGTCTGAAACGGAATAAATTTCGGTCCTTTGCGTTTCTGTTGCAGGCAGGTTTCGCTGTATTTGTTTCCAGTTTCAATGGTAGGCACCATGCTTCGAGTCGCAGGAAATAAATCGACAAGCTGATAGGTTTTAAGATTATAGTCGTAATGGATGTGATGCCGTGTAGTTTGGTACACAGGCACCATCGTGTCGGAGAAATCTGTCCTTCCAGCTTGGTGATGGAGGGTGGACCCAGCTGTTTCCCCCGAAACATTGGTGCCACTTCACTGCTCTACGCGACGTTACATCTCATAAGACCCTAATCTTAACAGGCTGTTCGTTGCCGCGAGGACCTCAAGTCTAATGACGAAACACGGGCCATATCTACGTTAAGATAAGAGATGGTCGGTCATAGAAAGCTAGGCATAGTACGATCCGTATTCCACACTACTGTCACCGGCTTATGGTTAGAAGGAAGTTACGTGCGTGCACTACGTTTTAAAAGGTGCTGATCTTTACGAGATATTCTTACGTCCGTCTTTAGTACGTAATGTTTCCTGCTAGAGACCAATTTTCTTACACAGATCCTCTGAGAGTAATTAACCTTCATTTTCAATAGCCAATGCCCTAGGCGTAACTTGGGGAGTGCAAGTGGGGAAAGGCTCTAACAGTGTTTCTTTCTTTATAAATTGACGTCTTCGTAAAAGTCCCTAATACCCCTTGTCCATTTTCCCCCCCCCCCCACAATATTATAAGCCAAGTTACACCTATAGGTAATGCCTTTACTTACCATCTTCTCCAGCCGGTAGATGTCTTCTAATTAAAGTAACTGCCTCATGCAGCAAGTCTTCTCTTGTCACGTCAAGGGGTAGAGTTATGAGCGTCCCGACGCTGGCCCCTGACGTCGCATTTGTTTCTGTTGCAGTCTCCCCGTTCATCATCTCCCTTTCCTTGAGTTTAGCCCGCAGGATCCTTGCAGCCACCGATCCGTTCTCACTATCATCCCTGAGGCCCGCAAACACCCTAAAGCCCAGATTACTCAGGTGGAGCGCACACTGGAGCCCGAATGCTGTGTCACAAGAGGTGATGAGGACCGCGCGCCCCATACCGATGTTTAGGGTAACCTCTGGGTCATTTTGATCGCTTCCACTACCCGCAATATAACGGTTTCTAATCCTACATAGGAGATAGAGCAAAAGCGCAGCTGCAATACAGCATAAAGCAATGAGTTGCAGTGCGAGAGTCAGTGCTGTTTGGTCATCCATTATTTTTATTAGAAAATGTTGCCTTTATGTTGTCGTGACTGTTGGAATACCGTGGTTAATTGTGAGAGGGGGAATCCGCGTTATTTATTCGGCTATGATTACAGCGGTGAGAAAATGAATGGTACGGGGTGAGAAAGGTTTGAAACCCTTACAAGATTTTTAGTGTTCAAGTGGTTTTGTAGTAACTGTTACGTTTCATAATATTTAGCACGCCTTAAATGTCTTCAGAACAGTGTTAGAATGCAGTCAATTTAATGACTGAAATCATGCTACCTGGTAACATGCTTTGGATGCACGATTTAGTGTTGATATTGGTGTTGACCGTAGAGAGCCTTACTACGAGTTTGTATTCTTGCTTAATCCACCACGCTTATATTGTCACACCACGAATTAAAGAGCGCAGAGTCATTACAGTCGTATCTGTTGTTGAAACACTCTGTGTGCTGACTGTCTGGGATTACTGTGACGTTATTAAATTATTAAAAGAAACACCACTAGACTTGACATCCAGATCTCGATGTGTACACACTTCATGAAGCCCTGATAATTCAGGTGGTATTTGTTATGACATTCCCCTTCGCACAACGTGATGTTTGGGTTTGAATATCCAGTACTGTCACATTCACACACGATATGTTTAACACGTTAAAATCCACACTGCAAAATAACTAACACTTGTGACGTAAATTGTTTTCGGCCGATGCTGAGGTGTTGTCTCGTTGGAATGTTGCGGTATGTTTTCAAGTATATACACTCATACTTGCTTCTGTCCAAGGACGCCGTGTTTTCATAATTATCGCTTGGTTTTTGCTGTAGTGCAGTTAAAATCCGCTACCACCATCACTAAGGATTTAGCATGAGTATAAGAGAATCTGTTTTATGCAGAGACAGACTTTCTAACACGTTTTATCAGCACATTCCATCTTGTCTTCACCATGCACTGTCTACCTGTACTGCTGTCTCTGTTATCTTATGGTATTCGAACCGTTTGGTTTGACCGACTTTCTTCAGCAGGCGATGTAGTGGTGGTCACTGGTGATCTATAGGTGAAACTGTTTGGCGAAATTGGCAGCCGCCTAGAGACCAAGTTGTAGTGCCCCTAATGTCAGTTAAGAAATACAATTCGCAGCGCGTTTTATGTTTTTCTCTTTACACTTTAGAATCCACTGCAAAACTGTCGATAGTGTGTGATGTTCACATATTAGACACACGGAATTGAATAACTGCGTTACATGAAAGTAATTTACTGAAGAACCGGTCGCGTCACGGTCACAGAGTACACGATGCAGACGGCCCTACGTGTTCTCACACAAGACACATAATTTGTCGTGGGATTGATGAAATAAGACGTGATTCCACGTGACGGTGTATCGCCTGTTCTTTACGTTCCTCCTTCTCTCTGCACTCCTGTTGAAGTCTACATTCTTATGTGTTATGAAGCGGAAGCTTGAGAGCCTTCTGCCAACTTCTTGAGGTTGGCACGGTGGCGGATGGCCGGGACGTTTGCTGTTGGGAACGCTAGAGGTGACCGCTGCGCATGGCATCATTTTCATCGCTCCTATCCCATTCGGAGGAGTGGCCCGTCTCTTTCTCCCACTCTAACACAATGTCTCCGAGTTGCTCATAATTGGCCTCTCTCTGTCTTCCTTTCTCTTCCTGTAGAAAGAGTCTTGCCGGTGAGTTCACCTTGTCTTGTGTTTACTCCTATTTGAAACGTCCCGATATTGCGTTTCCTGGGGATTCCGTCAGGCTTAAAATTAATTCATCATGCGTATGTGATGTATTTTTTTGTCTTCCCGCTTGGTATCTAAAAATTGTAGATTAAAATACGTATACAGAACTTCAGTTTTGCTTGTTGTATTTTGTGGATGTGAAACTTGGTGTCTCACATTAAGGAAAATACAGACTAAGGATATTTTCCAAGAAGCTGCTGAAGAAAATATTTGGGCCAGAGCGGGAGGAAGTACATACACTCCCCGACTTACGCAATGTCAAGTTACGCATTTTGAAGCAATAAATTTTATGAAAGCAAAAATAGAATAAAGTATTAACATTTTTAAAACGCCCAACGAATTTTTCTTTGCGAGAATGACAGCGCAATTAGATGAACGTGGCGGAAGAATACCGCTGGGTGATAACACAGGTGGCGGGACGGTCATGCTGCGGCCGATCAGGTTCCACTGTGTTGGAGTTTGGATGTCCGTTTGTCTTCCTTTTACGTACATTTATAGTTGACCGTATGTATACTCATTTCCGAATTGCGCAAAATTCGAATTGCGCCAGATCTGCCGGAAAGTAACTATTGCCTAAGTCGAAGAGTGTCTGTAACAGTAGGTGGAGAAAATTGTCTAATGAGGATCTTCCTTATTTATATTCATATTATTTGGATGGTCAAATCAAGTGGGATGAAATGGGCGAGACGTGTGGCACGCATGAGAGAGAAGAGAAATGTTTACAGTTTTTTTTGTAGGGAAACACGAGGGGAAGAGACGACTTGTAAGACATAGGCTTAGATGGGCGGATGTTTTTAAAGTAGGGCTTAAATAAATAAGGTGGGAGGGCGTGAACTGATCTGGATTAGGATAAGGTAGGATAGGCTATGATTGGATTGGGACAAGGGGTGGGCTGTTGTGTACTTTCGGCTTCCATAAAATGCGGGAAAGTCATTGACCGGCTGGGATATATTAACTTCCCAAGAAGGACTATGCTTCGTACGTGAGGTACGCAGGTCAGATCCTGGATATCTCAGCTAGATTGTGTCGAGTGTTCTTAATTATTCGATTTGGTGTTAATTGTGGATGTCGATGCAGAAGAGAAAGGTCTCCAACCTCGTACAGAGTCTTTAATATTTCACTACTACGTTCAGTGTTAGTGAAATGATCATAATCGGTTCAAAATCCGGATATTATTGGCATCCTTTGTATAAAAAATGTACTGATTTGCTAAGTTGGGATTAATTTTCGATGCTGACCATAATAACCGGTGCTCAAGTATTCCGTGAATTTCTGCAGTCGGTTAGAGGAAGAAGATGTGTTTTTCCCATGCACTCTGATACCCTTCCTTCATTCCTCTTAGAAATTTCCAGATCACTCTATTTTCAGACGTTTGTAATATACTTTTCTCCCTGAAAACAATTAGGCTGCACACCAAACCAATTAGTGTATTATTTTTCGTACGACTGTGTCTGAAAGTTGACGGGGAAACCGCTATTAAACCGAACGCGAAAGGAATGCATCTGCCTGTGAGGCAAGTAGCAATGCAAAGAAAAGAACCACATTTACCTAATAGCCACAGGTGTATGTGTCTGCTATTCCTGTTCACCGCTTCGAACGTCAGTTCCAGTCAGTCTGTCGAGCTTACATTTAGGTCATCGAGGTACGTGAGCATGACCCCTTGAATTCCAAGACAGTTCATGGCATCGCCCAAGGATTCATGTACTGTTAGCTTCTTCGCCTTAACGTGAATATTTACTTCTGACTGCCGAAACGGTCACAGACATACCTGCATATTGGAAGGGAGGTGTTGGAGGATTAGCATGGCATTTGTATACCCACTCAGCAGAGGAGGGATGCAGGAAGAGACACTGTAACGCGCTGTCCATTATCATCATGGGATAGATATTACAGAAACGCGTGTTAGTCGGCAGTAAATTGTATGTCTACCTATAGCTTATATCCGGTTGACCCAGTGTTATGTTATGTACTGCCGTGGTTGGGCGTACTGATGACTTTATGCATTAAACGGTTGCCAAGCAAGGAAACAATGCTTACGTAGATGAGTTTGGCGCTTTGTGACATGTTGTTGTCATGCGTTAAATTTCTTTTTTTATAGAGGCGTAATTAGTACGTCCTATCTCAAACTCATGCTGATCCACTCTTTTAAATGCCGACACATACATGTTGACATACGAGTCTCCCCCCACCTCATACCCACCTATCTTGCGGTTCTGAGATGCCGTTTTTAGAGGAAGCCGAAGCGCTGGTCTTCAGAATTTATCCGATCTGTAGACTTCAGTGGGGTATTATGTACGATTCGCGATGTCTTGTTAGCTCACTGCCTTTACTTTATAATAAAATATAATTGTATTGAATTGTATATGTCCGTGACCTCCTTATTTCAGTAACTCTTAAACAAATGCACGGATTTTCGTGAAACTTGGTATGAAAATCGTGCACATCCACCTTCATAATTTTTTGTCATCATGGTGTATGTGCGAACTTCGATGCAAACGATACTAACGAAGCCAGACGCTTTCCTCGGGCAGTCAGTCACGTCTTATGTCTTTAATATCCATCCTGATATTAACCTCTTACCGATGTCTTAGACTGCCAGTGTCGTCTCATAACTTCACGTTTTCCGATGAGCATTTTATATGCATTTCTTAATGTTAGGAGCTGGCCAGAAATGAGGAGGGGTTTGTTTAAGCCTCAAATGACATCCATACAATTCAGAATTGTAGAATACTGTAAGGCCATACACTTAACACTTACTGAATGATAAACACCAACCAGTGCACTTCACATTCGACAATATATTAGTTTAGAATGCCGATTTCAATGTTAAAATACATAAAAATGCATAAAAACACCCCGACATGTTTCGATCTCAACAGATCATCATCAGGGAGTATGTCTGTACCTCGTTAAAGTTACTGAATTATTTATTTAAAAAACACTGAATTTAAAATTTTGAAGATCATTCCCGGTATTGTGGCAGCAAAACGTGTAGCAGGTATACGTGCTGACCCGTGTGGTGCTGTGCTAACCCACAGCACCACAATTAGGCCTAATAATTATAACTATTTCTATTGGACTTTCTGGTTTAGCATTTTTTATTAATTAACTCATGCATTGTTTAAAGCTTTATTGTTTATGTGTGCTGGAGGTGTTATTCATTCTATAGGGGACTCTCAAGATATTCGTTTTATAGGTGGTTTGTCTGTTTCTATACCGTTTACTTCTTCAAGTTTGATGGTTTGTTTCCCGTGCGGTGCTGTGC
>JGI20166J26741_11532140_pt1 | contig 12352 bp, 7 predicted proteins | sample TergutCu122P5_FD_26741 | JGI IMG/M metagenome (IMG submission 26741) | reverse complement strand
GATGAGGCCGTCCGCGGCCAGGCGTGGCAGGCGGGCGCGTTCCGACGCCGTGAGCACGTCCAACGGGAGACCCGTCGCGCAGCGCAGTTCGAGGAGCACGCGCTCCTCGTGCCGTGTCACCGTGCCGAGGCGCTCGTGCCCGGCGACCGGCCAGGCGCCCTCGTCCAGCGCGCGGCCCCACCGGACCGGCAGGCGGTGGTTCCACCAGCGGAAACCGCCGACGTGCGAGTGGGCGCCGGGGCCGACGCCCCACCAGGAGTCGCCGCGCCAGTAGCCGAGGTTGTGGCGGCATTCGTGGCCCGGGCGTGCCCAGTTGCTGATCTCGTAGTTGGCCAGGCCGGCCTTCGCAAGGACCTCCTCGGCCAGAAGGTACTTGTCGGCCTGCTCGTCCTCGTCGGGGGCGGACACCGCGCCGGCGGCGACGCGCCGTCCGAGCGGGGTCCCGTCCTCGACGATCAGCGCGTAGGCGCTCACATGCTCGGGTCCGGCCGCCAGCGCCGCCTCCAGGCTGCCACGCCAGTCGTCGAGGGTCTCCCCCGGCGCCCCGAAGATGAGGTCGACGTTCACCGACGCGAAACCGGCGTCGTGAGCCCAGCGGACCGCCCGCCCAGCCTGCCCCGGCGTGTGGACACGGTCCAGGGCCCTCAGGACGTGCGGGACACCCGACTGCATCCCCAGGCTCAGACGCGTGAAGCCCGCCTGGCGCAGGCTGTCGAGGACGGCCGGAGTCAGCGTCTCCGGGTTCGCCTCGCACGTCACCTCGGCATCGCCCGTCAGCCCGAACCGGGTCCGGGCGTCGTCCAGCAAACCACCGAGGTCGGCCGGCGACAGCACCGTCGGGGTCCCGCCACCCACGAAGACGCTCGCCAGAGGACCGGGTGCGGCAGCCCCGGACCCATCGCCGGAAAGCAGCCGGTGCGCCAGGGCGATCTCCGCGTGGGCCCGCCGCACGAACTCACCGGCCGCCGAGGGCCCCAACTGGGCGATCGTGTACGTGTTGAAGTCGCAGTAGCCGCACCGCGACGTGCACAGCGGCACATGGAGGTACAGGCGAAGCGGCCGCCCGGCCGCCTCTCGCAGCGCCGCCGACGGCAGGCCGGGATCATCCGGTACGCGGCCACGTCCCACCCGGACAGGCTACCCCGACGAGGATCGCCGGCCCACGAGGTGCCCTGCGGCGAAGACTCCCGGTTGCGCTCCCGGCCCGGTGTGCCCCTGTGCGGTACCCTGGAGGGCGTGTCTGCCTCACCACGCCTTGCCGCCGCCGCCCTGGCGGCTGGGCTGATGCTGTCGCTCACCGGGTGTGTGAGGCCCGCTCCGGACCCCCTGCCGGATCTGCCGCCCTACAGTGAGGGCGCGTACACGCCGTCGACCACACACCGGCCCACTACGCCGGCGCCGAAGCCCACGACGACACCCACACGGACGGAGACGACACCGAGCGTCCAGCCGAGCTACCCCATCGTGTCGGCCACGCCCATCCCCGGCTTCCCGACCAACCACACGATCGCCACCGTGAACACCCACATCGCGGCCGGCACCTGGGCGTTCGTCCAGATCCCCAGCTCCACCGGGTCGGCGGAGCTGACCACGGTTGCGATTCGGATGAACGGCCTCTGGGAGGGCGCCCCCGGCTCGCTGGCCGGCCGTCCCTACACCGGGGAGACCGGCCTCGACCTCGCCACGGCGACGCCGTTCTACGTGTCGTGGACGTACGTCGTCACCCAGGGCAACCCGCTCGCGGTCCCGCCGGTCATCGACATGCCGGGCGACGCCGGCCACCTGTACGTCGTGTCGGGGCCGTTCAGCGACCGCGACTGTCCCGACTACACGGCCAAGCTCGACCGGGGCTTCGGGGTCGATGTGCTCAAGTGCTCGGTCACGGCAACCAGCGATGGCGCCTCGATCACCGGGCTCGCCGTCGAGGTCCCCGGCAGCCAGCCCAAGGCCTACTGGTTCTTCGATCCGCCGCCGGCTGCTCCGAAGCCGACCGCGTCCGGCTAGAAGGCCCCGCGACCTGGGTGGGCTTACTTCTTGTCGCGGTCCTCGCCGGTCGTCAGCGCCGCGATGAACGCCTCCTGCGGCACCTCGACGCGTCCGATGGTCTTCATGCGCCGCTTGCCCTCCTTCTGCTTCTCCAGCAGCTTGCGCTTGCGGGTGATGTCGCCGCCGTAGCACTTGGCGAGCACATCCTTGCGCATCGCCCGGATCGTCTCCCGCGCGATCACGCGGGCGCCGATCGCCGCCTGCACGGGCACCTCGAACATCTGCCGCGGGATCAGCTTCTTCAGCTTCGAAGCCATCTCGACGCCGTAACCGTACGCCCGGTCCTTGTGGACGATCGCGCTGAACGCGTCCACCGGCTCGCCGTTGAGCAGGATGTCCACCTTCACCAGGTCGGACAGCTGCTCACCGGCCTCCTCGTAGTCGAGGGACGCGTAGCCCCGGGTGCGGCCCTTCAGCGCGTCGAAGAAATCGAACACGATCTCGGCCAGCGGCATCGTGTACAGCAGCTCGACGCGATCCTCGCTCAGGTACTCCATCCCCGTCTGGACACCGCGCCGCTGCTGGCACAGCTCCATGATCGTGCCGATGAACTCCGCCGGGGCGAGCACCGCGGCCTTCACGACGGGCTCGTACACCTCCGCCACCTTGCCGTCGGGAAACTCGGACGGATTGGTCACCAGGTGCTCCGTGCGGTCGTCGAGGACGACCCGGTACACCACCGACGGCGCCGTGCTGATCAGGTCCAGGCCGAACTCACGCTCCAGCCGCTCCTGCACGATCTCCATGTGGAGCAGGCCGAGAAAGCCGATGCGGAACCCGAAGCCGAGCGCGCCGGACGTCTCCGGGGTGTAGCTCAACGCGGCGTCGTTCAGTTGGAGCTTCTCCAGCGCCTCGCGCAGTTCGGGGAAGTCGTCGCCGTCGATCGGATAGACACCCGCGTACACCATCGGGCGTGGCTGCCGGTAGCCGGACAACGCCTCGTTTGCGCTGCGGGCGGCGCCGGTGACCGTGTCGCCGACACGCGACTGGCGCACATCCTTCACGCCGGTGATCAGGTACCCGACCTCGCCCACCCCGAGCGCCCCCGAGGGCACCTGCTCGGGCGAGATCACCCCCACCTCCAGGACCTCGTGCGTCGCCTGGGTGCTCATCATGAGGATGCGCTCCCGGTGGCTCAGTTCGCCGTCGACCACACGGACGTATGTGACGACGCCGCGGTACGTGTCGTACACCGAATCGAAGATGAGGGCACGGGCAGGCGCGGACGGGTCGCCGACCGGCGGGGGCACCTGGGCGACGATCGCATCCAGCAGTTCCGGGACACCCTCGCCCGTCTTCGCTGAGACGCGCAGCACCTCGGACGCGTCGCAGCCGATGATGCCGGCCAGTTCGAGGGTGTACTTGTCGGGGCTGGCGCTCGGCAGGTCGATCTTGTTCAGGACGGGGATGATGTGCAGGTCGGCCTCGAGGGCCAGATACAGGTTGGCGAGGGTCTGCGCCTCGATGCCCTGTGCCGCATCCACGAGCAGCACGGCCCCCTCGCACGCGGCCAGCGAACGGGACACCTCGTACGTGAAGTCGACGTGGCCCGGCGTGTCGATCATGTTGAGCACGTACCCACGGCCCGCCACCGTCCAGGGCATGCGAACCGCCTGGCTCTTGATGGTGATGCCACGCTCGCGCTCGATGTCCATCCGGTCGAGGTACTGGGCGCGCATGTCACGGTCGGACACGACCCCGGTCAACTGGAGCATCCGGTCGGCGAGCGTCGACTTGCCGTGGTCGATGTGGGCGATGATGCTGAAGTTGCGCAAGACCGCCGGATCGGTGTGGCCGGGCAGGGCTCGTAGCATCAGGTCAACTCACTCGGTGGTCGGTTGTCGGTCCGGAAGGCAGCATCCACCCGCCCGCACCCGGCGGCTGGCACCCCCCATTCTGCCATGCGCCCGTACCCGCGGGTGGTGGCGCACACGGCGACCGCGTTTGTGCCACCGTGACGTCCGCTGGTAACATGGCCGGTTGCCTGTCGTCTGCGTGCTTGCGTGCGGAGCCAGGACCCAGTCGGAACGAGTGAACCAAGAGGACGTCCGTGGCCAACATCAAATCGCAGATGAAGCGCATCAAGACCAACGAGAAGGCGCGCCAGCGCAACAAGGCGGTCAAGAGCGCGCTGCGGACCCATATCCGCGCCGCCCGGCAGGCTGTCGCCGCCGGGGATGCCGACAAGGCGGCCGAACTGGCCAAGGTCGCGACGCGCGCGCTCGACAAGGCCGTCTCCAAGGGTGTCATCCACAAGAACCAGGCCGCCAACCGCAAGTCGGCGGTCGCCTCGGCCGCGGCCGCGCTCGCCGCGAACGCCTGATTCGACTCCCCGGCCGCCATCGGCCGTCCAGCGCTCCTGCCTCGGACTGGGGGACGGGAGCGCTGCTTCATGTCGGCGCCTCGTGTCAACCGCATCAGGCGCTGCGGCGCGCCCGGTCGAGCGCCAGAACAAGCCGCTCCAGAGCGTAATCGGGATCCGTCGCCGCCCCCTTGACCTGCGCGTCGGCTAGGGCGGTGGCCTGGATGGCGACCGCGATTGAGCGGCTGCTCCAGATGCGGGCCTGCACGCTCAGGTCCTTCAGCTTCCACGTCGGAACGCCCACCCGGCGCGCCAGGTCCGCGGGCGCCAGGCGCGACGCGCGCAGGTCGAGGTATCGCCCCAGATTACGCAGGGCCGCCGCGAGCGCGGAGATGATGAGCACCGAGCTGACCCCCGTGGACAGCGCCCAGCGCAGCCGGTCGAGCGCCTGGTCGGTGCGACCGCGCATCACGTCGTCGGCGACGGCGAACCCGGTCACCTCGGCCCGGCCGGCGAAGTAGCGGTTCACCATCGCCACATCGAGCGCGCTGCCCGCCCAGTCGCTGGCCAGTTGTGCGACGGCCGCACTCAGGGCCGCCAGATCGGTCCCCACGGCGTCCACGAGCACCTGCGCGGCGGCGGCGTCCAACCGCACGCCCAACCGCCGGGCCTCCCCGATCACGTACGTCGGTAGCTCCCACGGTTTCACCGGGTCCACCCGCACACGCTGCGTCACGACGCCGGCGACCTTGTCGAGCAGGCCCTTACCGGTGTTGCCGCCGGGATGGGCCACGACGAAGCACAGGTCGTCCCCGGGGTGCCGCGCCGTCTGCACGAGGAGGTCCGCCTGTTCGGGCGGCAGCGCGGTCAGGTCCCGGACGATCACGATGCTGCGCGCCGCGAACAGCGATCCGCCGATCGCTTCGGGCAGGCGTCCCTCGGCAAGTTCCGAAGCGCCCAGGTCGACCAGTTCGGCGTCGGGTACGGCCTGCCGGGCGGCGGTGACGCGCGCGGCGATTTCCCGCTCGATCAGCAGCGGTTCGGGACCGACGACCAGCAGGCTCGTGCCGAAGACGGATTCATCCACGGGTCTATCGTGCCATGGACTCATCGCGCTGGCGGCCCGGCCGTCACGGCGGTGCCCGCTGCGCCCTCACCACCACCTCGGCACCGTGCCGGGCGATCGCCACGGCGCCACGCTCGTCGGTGCGCCAGACGCGCATCCCTGCGCGCTGGAGGGCCGACACCGTGCCGGCAGCCGGGTGGCCGTAGTCGTTGTCAGCGCCCACGCTGATGACCGCGACTGTCGCCGCCCCGGCCGCCAGGAAGTCCGTGTCCTGGCGCGCGGAGCCGTGATGCGGCACCTTCAGGACGTCGGCTGAAAGCCCCGGGGCCGCCGCGAGCGCGGCGGCTTGTTCGGCGGGCTCGGCGTCGCCGCTGAACAGAACCCGCAGGTCGCCCACCTCCACCAGACCGATCGTGCTGGCGTTGTTCGCGCCGGGGTCCTCGCCCTCCCCCGGATCGGTCAGCGTGAACACGGGTCCGGAGACGATCGTGGACCACGTCGCCGGCCCGATGGACAGGCGCTGACCGGCCACGGTGGACGTGAACGGGACACCGGGGAGGATCGCGCGTTCCCGCGCGAGTTCGTCGGCACCCAACCCGGCGCGCACCATGACCTGGCCGATCGCGTACCGGCCGGCCAGGCCGGGCAGCCCACCCGTGTGGTCGGCGTGTTCGTGGGTGAGAACCAGCAGCGGCACCTGACGGATGCCGAGTGAGTCCAGGCAGCGTCGCAGCGCCGCGGGCTCTGGGCCGGTGTCGATGACGAGACCCGACCCCCCGCCGACGCTGACGACGGCCGCGTCGCCCTGTCCCACGTCGCAGAAGACGACCTGCCAATCGGCCGGCCAGCCTGGCGTGGGTGTGGGGACGAGCACGCCGACGACGAGGAGTGTGGCTCCGGCCGCACACGCCCAGGGCCGGGCCAGGAGGCGATCCACGACCTGCGCCAGGCCGAGGCACACGGCGGCCACGACCACCAGTGCGACGGCGGACGCACCGACCGGCAGCGTCGCCCCGGGCAGGCCCGAGCCCGTCTGGGCGATGAGCAGGATCGGCTGGGCACACCATCCGGCCAGCCACCCCACACCGGCTGCCGCCGCCGATGACACCGTCGAGACGAGACAGGCGATCAGACCGAGCACCGTGACCGGCCCGACGAAGGGGGCCGCCGCCAGATTCGCAAACAACCCGACGAGACTCACCTGCCCGTTGAGCGCGGTGACCAACGGTTGGGTGGCGAGTTGGGCGGCCAACGACACGCACAGGCCGCCCGCGAGCACGCGCGGCGCCCAGCGCGACATGATCCGCTGCCATGGCTCGGCCCACCAGATGATTCCCCCAGTGGCCAGGGCGGACAGGGCGAACCCCCACGAGTGGGACATCCAGGGCGACAGGAGGAGGAGCCCGCAGACGGCCAACGACAGCTGGCGTGGGCCACGCCGCGACACGCCACCCGCTCCCGCCGCCACGAGCCCGACGAGCCCCATCGCCGCCGCCCGCAGCACGCTCGGCTCCGCCCGGCACAATGCGACGAACCAGGCGACGCCGAGGATGGCGACGCCACGCAACCACCAGCCGCGCACGTGCGCGGCCTTGGCGATCACCAACACGAAGCCCAGCATCAGCGTGAGGTTGGTGCCGCTGACCGCGACGATGTGGGACAGGTTCGTGGCCCGGAACTGGTCCACGATGCCGGTCGGCAAGGCGGACGTGTCGCCGACGACCACCGATGGGACGAGCCCGGCCTGTTGCGGCGGGCTCAGCCGCATCGCGTCGTGCAAGCCCTGGCGCAGACGGGTCAGAGCACGGTCCAGCGGACCCGGTTCCCCGGTGATCGCGAGGGTACCCGCCTGGCGAAGGCTGACGGCCAGCCCCGACCCCGGGTCGCCCGGCGATGCCTTGGCTGTGACCGCGATGGTCTGCCCCACCGCGAGGGACGGGGCGTCGCTGCGGAGGACCAGCTCGGCTGCGACACGCGCGCGGACCGTCTCACCCCGGGCCTGTGCGCTCCGGAGCCGCACCGGCACGACCGTCTGGGACGGCAGCACACCATGCGCGGCCCAGGTGACCGGGTCGCCGCTGACCGTCGCCTGCACCTCGATGACCGCTCCTTCGCCGGCCCAACGAGCCAGCGGCCCCGTCGCGGTGCTCCACCACGCCAGACCTCCGATCAGGGCGGCCGCCAGGGCGGCGACCGCGCAGGCGACCGCCCACGCCGGACAGCGGCCCCGGCGCCAGGCCGCCAGGGTGCCCACCATGGCAACCACTGCGACAATCGAGGTGACGACAAGCCATGACGGCCCGGACGTCGCCCCCCAGCACCCCGCCCACACGCACGCGGCCACTGGGACGAGCCGCAGGTCGACCGGCTTGTCGCGCCCGGGCTCAGAGGCTGACATAAGGCGCGATCTGGGCGTAGGTTTTCGGGCCGATGCCGCTGATCTCCTGCAGCTCGGCGATGGCCGTGAACCGGCCGTGTTCATCGCGCCACGCCAGGATCTTCCCCGCGGTGACCGGGCCGATGCCGGGCAGCGTCTCGAGCTGCGCCTCGGTGGCGGTGTTCAGGTTGATCGTCGCACCGCCCGCGGACAGGGCGCCCGCCGTCCCGCCGGCGCCCGGCCCGTCCGGAGCGTTGATGCGTCCCTCTGGGGCGTCGACCGTGCCGATGACCACCTGGCAGCCGTCGGCGAGCACAGCCGCCAGGTTCAGTTCGGCCGGGTCCGCCGCGGGAAGCAGCCCGCCGGCCGCCACGAGCGCATCCTCGACGCGGGCGCCGGGCGGGAGCGCGACGACGCCCGGTGAGGCGACGGCCCCGATGACGTGCACCTTGATGAGCGCCGGCGTCGGGGCCAGGGTCGCCGCGGGGGCTGGTGTGCTGGCTGGCGCCTGCGTCACCACGGTGGGTGACGGCACCGACTCGGGCCGTGAGCGCAACGACTGGACGACGGCGAACACGGTCGCGATGGCCAGCACCACAGCGATGACGCCCAGGTGCTCGCGAGCGAACCGGACGGCCCGTGCGGGCATCCCGGAATCATCCACCGTCCGACCGTCGTCGGCGTCGGCGAACGGTGCGCCCACCGCGCGGATCGACACGGCAAGATCATCCCCGCCGGTGTCGGATGGGTGCCCGTCCCAGCCGCCCGGCGCATCGAGATCCACGCCTGTGTCCCCGGACGGTTCAGTCCCCGTCAAGGCGTGGGTGGCCGACCACCCGTCCGGCTCGTCGGCTCCGCGCCACAGCCGGTCACGCTGGGCAACCGTCGCGAGACGGCTGCGGGCGATGTCGGCGGCCTGCGCCCTGCGCACGCGTGCGCGCCGCGCCAGGTCGGCTTCCGTTTCTGATGCCAGTCGTCCCACATCTTCAGTCTGGTGATTTCCGCCGCGCGCGATCGGGCCGCACGCCCGTCCTGTGGACAGATCTTCGACGGGGCGCGCACTGTGGACAACTTGGCGGAGCCGTGGCCCCTGCCGTCACCGCCGGACCTACAACCGGGGGTCGACCGGTTCGGACTCAAGCGCGAGCACCGCGAACACCGCCTCGTGCACCCGCCACAGCGGTTCGCCGGCGACGAGGCGGTCGATCGCCTCCAGGCCGAGCGCGTACTCGCGGAGCGCAAGGGATCGCTTGCGAGCCAGTTGGCGGTCGCGCAGCCGCGCCAGGTTGGCGGGACGACGGTAGTCGGGGCCGTACGTGACGCGTAGATACTCCGGGCCCCGCACCTTGAGGCCGGGCTGAACGAGTCCAGCACGTCCCCGTGCCGGTGTGGCAACGGGCTTGACCACCATGCCCTCCCCGCCGCCGGCCGTGAGGTCCGTCCACCAGCACACGCCCTCATCGCGGGAGTCGGCGTCACCGGTCCTCACCACAAGCGAGGGCGTCGGAATCAGGAGCGGCTCACCGGTCTGGGCGGCCACCAGCCGCTCGGCGACGGCCAGGTGCCAGCGGTGGTCAGCGCCGTACCGGGCCTCCCCGGACGTGGCGAGCACCTGGAATGGTGCGACGCGCACGCCCTCCAGCCCACGGGTTGGCCAGGCGAAACTGGTGACGACGCGCGTGTAGGCCTCAACGTCCTCACCCTGGTCAGACACGTGATCACACAGATCGGCCACCGCGAGACCCCGGGCCGCCACTTGCCGCAGGGCTTCGAGTGACGCGCCGAGGCTGCTCCGCGCGCTCGCACCCACCGCGAGGTACTGACGCCGGATGAGGTCGTCGGCCTTGAGCGACCACGGCAGGATCTCCGCGTCCAGCAGCGCCCAGTCGGCCTCCCATTCCTCCCACAGCCCTGCCGCGGCGATCGCCCCGGCGACGCGTGCCAGCACCTCAGCCTCGACCAACGGCTCGAAGAACGCGCGGCCGAGGCGCGTGTGGATCACGCCACGCCGGGCCGCCCCCAGGAGGCTCACCGCCGCGTCTTCGTCGCGGAAGACCCAGATCACTGCGCGCGACCCCATGTGCTTGCGCTCGCAGATGACCTCGTCGACGCCCTCCCCGCTGAAGTAGTCGAACGCCTCGGCAGGATGCTCCAGGAAGCCGTCGGCCTTGGCCGTCGCCACGGGAGACATCGTCGGCGGCAGATAGGCAAGCAACCGCGGTGAGAGGGCGAACCGGCTCATCACCTCGAGCGCCCCGGCGGCCCGTTCGGCCGGCACAGCGACGCGGCCAAGGTACGCCGTCTCGATGTGGCGCCGTCCCAGCACATCCGTGATATCCAGCATGTCCCCGGCCCGCGTGGATGGGCGCGGCGTCGCTTCGGGCGGAGCGACGAGCGGACGGGCGGGCTCCCAATACACCCGGGCGGCAGGCACGCTGACCAGCTTCCGGCTGGGATAGCGCAGCGCCGTCAGCGTCCCGCCGAACACGCACCCGGTGTCGACGCAGAGCGTGTTGTTCACCCACACCGGTTCCGGCACGGTCGTGTGGCCGTACACGACCATGGCCGATCCGCGGTAGTCGTCGGCCCACGGATACCGCACCGGCAGGCCGTACTCGTCGGACTCGCCGGTCGTGTCCCCGTACAGGGCGAACTCACGGACGCGACGCGATGCTCGCCCCTGGTAGGCCTCCTTCAGGCCGGCGTGGGCGACGACCAGGGCGCCGTCGTCCAGCACGTAGTGGCTGGTCAGCGCCTCGCACCAGGCACGCGCTTCCTCGGTGAACTCCCGTCCCGCCTGCGCGAGCGCGGCCAGCGTCCCGTCCAGCCCGTGCGCCATGGTCATGGTCCCCGGCCCGCCCCGGCGCAGCGCCCTGACGAGTTTGGCCTCGTGGTTTCCTGGAACCGCAAGCGCGTGCCCCCGCCGGGTCATCCCCATCGCCAGGCGCAACACACCCACCACATCCGGGCCCCGGTCGACCAGGTCGCCGAGGAAGATCACGCGTCGTCCCTCCGGGTGGGTCGCGTCACAGGGGCGTCCCGCCTCGTCGCGCTCAACCTCGTACCCCAGCGCGTCGAGCAGGGCCAGCAGCTCGTTCAGGCAGCCGTGCACATCGCCGACGATGTCGAACGGGCCGTGGTCGCTTCGGCGGTTGCTGTACAGCGGCTCGCGCACGATCTCCACCTGGTCGGCATCCTCCTGGCTGTGCAGGACGTGGACACCGCGCAGGCCCTCACGGGCCAGCCCCCGGCGAAGCGCCTGGCGCAGTTGGTCACGCTGTCGGCGGATCGAGCCCTCCGGGACGGCGCGCGCGCCGCGGTGCGCGTTGCGCTCCAGCAGTACGCGCTCGGGCAGATCGAAGACGATGCCGACCGGCAGCACGTCGTGGTCCCTCGCCAGGTTCACAAGGCTCGCCCGGGCCGCCGGCTGTACGCTCGTGGCGTCCACGACGGTGAGCCGGCCCGCGGCCAGGCGCTGGGCGACGATCGTGTTCAGCACCTCGAACGCGGCCGCGTTCACGGACTGATCCGTCTCGTCGTTGCTCACCAGCCCGCGGCAGAAGTCGGCCGAGACCGCCTCGAACGGCGCGAAGTGCGCGCGCGCGAACGTGGTCTTGCCGCTGCCGGAGGCCCCGATCAGCAGCACCAAGCTGAGTTCAGGCAGTGCCACCTCGCGAGCCGTCACGCTCACGGGATCGACAGTGTCATCCCTTGTGGCCACCTCAATCCTCCCTCCGCGTGAACACCGCCATTTGGGTCGGCGCACCCATCTCGGGGTCGTCCTCGCCGACGCCGCAGACCTCGACCTCATAGCCGTAGCGCTCCCCCACCCGGCCCGCCCAGGCGCGAAGCTCGGCGCGCGTCCACTCGAACCGGTGGTCGGGATGCCGCAAGGCTGTGTCCCCAAGGCCGTACGCGGCGTTGTACTCGACGTTTGGCGTTGTCACCACCACAATCCGCGGTGCGGCGGCGCCGAACACGCAACGCTCGAGCGCCTCGTGCCGATCGGGGTCGACGTGTTCGACCACCTCGGCCAACACCAGCGCGTCGAACCCGGAGAGCCGCGTGTCGCGGTACGTGACCGACGACTGCCACAGGTGGAGCCGGTCGCGCCGGCGCTGCGGCATCCGGTCCAGACCCAACACCTGTTCGGCGCGGGCAAGGACGCCGGCCGACACGTCCGTGCCAACCACTTCCGCGAATCGCGCATCGCCCAACAGGTCGGCGCACAGCCTCCCCTCGCCACACCCGACATCGACCACCCGCCAGGCCTGCCGCGCGACCAAGGCGGCGACGATCGCGGCGCGCCGCTGGACGGCCAGGGAAGGCGGCTGGCACGAGACCTCGGCCTCGGCCACCTTGTCCGCGCCGTCTGCCGCGAGCAGCCGGGCCGTAGCATCCTCGACGTAACGCCGCTGGTGGGCCAGGTACCGCTGCATGATCGTCTCGCGCGCCGGGTGGTCCGCCAACCACTCCCCGGCGTGCCGCATCAGCTTGTCGGTCTCCGCCTCGCCGACCCAATAGTGCTTGGCGTCGTCCAGGACCGGGAGCAGCACGTACA
>JGI20166J26741_11532029_pt1 | contig 12353 bp, 11 predicted proteins | sample TergutCu122P5_FD_26741 | JGI IMG/M metagenome (IMG submission 26741) | reverse complement strand
TTAATAATGTTTATATGTTAAGAATGTAATGTAACTTGTAAATGTAATGTCCAATGTCACATTTGTGGCTGAATGGATGAATACAGTAAATACAATATATACAATGATTCCATACAGCACTGATTGAACCAGATGCTGCAAGGGACTTGCAGTGACATTGCTGGGTGCCTGTCTGCCTTCCTTTTGTGTCCAGTTATCTTTATTGTATATATTATTATCCATAACTGAGGAGATGTTTAACTCCTGTTTTATATACATATATTTTATCTGATCACACTGGGTACATTGCTTGAATCCTCTCAGAAATTTCATTTCTGTACCCTGCATGTGACTTTTGTCATTCTTCTTAAGTACCCATGATTCACTCCCAGAAACAAGTCACTATGAGACTCAAATTTGTAGGAGAAGTACATTTTCTTATGCTGTATTCTTTTCAGTTTTTAGCTGCAGATCCAAACACTTGATTTATATAGCTGTCTTTATATCATTCATAATTGTATAAAGATGGTAAGATTTATAAAAGCAGTGACTCACAGAGTAGAACAACAGCCTAGCACAGTGCTAAATAAGGTTTTCACATTGCTGAAGATTCATACTGTGGTCTTTGGGCTTGAACACCAGTAGTCTGGTAGTTGGGTAGCAGTGTTTCAGAGGAACATACTGACTCCATCTCATTGCATGAAAATGTAGCATCATGCAATTTTGTCCTCAAATTTTGTGAGCTCTGATCAGAACTGGGATAATTTCATATAATATTGTTGTTTAACATCTTATAATTTCAGGTGTTCAAAAACATGAAAGTTCCACAGATAAGGCCACCCAATCAGCACATTGAAAACAGTGACGCAAAAATAGCATTACTTGGATGTGGCCCTGCTTCTTTGTCTTGTGCCACGTTTCTTGGAAGACTGGGATACACAAACATTACTATTTTTGAGAAGGAGAACTATGTGGGTGGCCTGAGGTGAGTGTCACAGTGATTGGTGTTTAGTAACCGATGTTTTGGGACAACAAATCTGCTTGACCCTTGAAGATGTGACCGACAGGCTATCTGATACTGGTAACTAACTACCAGTCAACACTGTGTAACATACCAGAAGAGTGAAGACCATATGACAAAATTAATTTCCAAATGAACTGCTAGTCTGAATAAAGAATGAAATTGAAATAATTCATAAATACCACAGAATCCCATCAATGTTTCTTATTTCCAGACATATAACATAGTAACATTAGCAGAAGGATTCTGAAATGTTTTATTAAAGCAGACATTATATTTTAAAACACCTTTTTTGTCAAAAATTGACAGTATCATAGCAGCTGCCACATATGTGATGTATCTGCATATTTTATTTATATATATTCTTGAGAATTTGTCAAACAGACTGTGCATCTGATGTTTCATATACTTAGCTCATCAGCCAGTTTAACTGGTGTAATAAAAGTTGGCAGGCAACTTTATAAAATGTGTTTTTCTTCCAGTTCTTCAGAAATCCCACAGTATCGATTGCCGTATGATGTAGTTAATTTTGAAATAGGCATGGTGAAAGACTTGGGTGTGAAAGTGGAAACAGGTCGAGTTCTCTCAAAGCATGATATCTCAATTAAGGTATGATGATGACTGTGTCTTTATAATACTTTTTGTTATAGAACCTTTTCACGTATTTAATGTCTCCAGTACAGATGATGGAAGTCTTTTTATTGATCATGTTTTTGCCTAGAACTTTGTTGGTGTTACAGTGCAACAGGGTTGTAAATATTTAGCACTGGATATTTTCAGCAAATAAGTGTTACTAGTGTCATGTGAATTAGTGCAGGCCTATGTCCTGAAATTCCATCTCCTTCCTTTTATCTTTGCACACCTTCTGGACAGTGCCCCTGCACCTGTGCACTTTATTCTTTACATCATGCAGGAATCATTTATCTCACACTGATCACTGTTAAAACAGACACTTTTCCAGTATGTCTATTCTAACTGGCAAATAATGGTACCTAAGGCATCATGCTCCAGAAAAAACTAGACAAGCCTGATCATGTCTGGCCATGACTTCTGCAGGTGGATTGCCAGCATTTAAGTCTGTTTTCAGAGTTCCAGTCAGACTGGTCTGGTCTGGTCTGGTCTGGTCTGTTGTGGTCTGCTTCATTCTTTATGCACCCTAACTGGTTCTCCATTTTTACCCTTCACGTGTGCGCTTTAGCACATGCATGTGAATTACTTAGCTGTGTATCTTTGTGCATATAAAGATGCAGATGCTTGTTAGAAGTGCTTTCATCTACAGCTAAAAAGTAATATTTTTTAGGGTTTGTTGGAAGAAGGTTATAAAGCAATCTTCTTGGGGATTGGGCTTCCTGAACCAAAGATAATTCTGGCATTTGAAGGTCTGACTAAGGATATGGGTTTCTATACTTCAAAGTCATTCCTGCCATCTGTTGCAAAGGGAAGCAAAGCAGGTATGTGTATTTGAATAATAAATACATCTTTAGTGAGCAGTAAGAACTACAGTAAAATTCCATTAATGCAGCACCCACAGGATGGGACAGGTGCTGGATTGTAAAATAGTCCAGATTATCAGATAGTATCTGACCTAACTTAAGTTCTTACAGGTAATTTTCTTGTTACTGCACCTATACTTTGGCTGTACAATTAATCAGAGAAGAAATCCATTTGGATATCTGTTTAATCTGCTGGTTCAGTGTCATCAGTCCTCTGCTGTGTTTTATGGAGTTTTCATAGCTGAAGAAATTGATGGAACAGGAGAAAAGAGGTCAAGCTATACTCAACATTTGATGTACAGACATATTGGAGGCCTTGTTGAATGTGCTCCTGAGATATGTCTGTTTCATTGCTGAAGCTTTTTCTGGTAAAAAACCAAACTTCTGGTATTGGGACTATTCTCCTCAAGTGGCAGGTTATCAGTATTTCTGGATTATCAGGTGATGGAGTGAAGGAATGTTGCTGTAGTATGAATTAAGTTATTTCCAGCAGAAACTGAGGTCCTTCTCGTGAAACACATAACAATATGCATTACAGGAACAGAATGCTTTGAACAGTTATTTGTAATTATTCTTGATTTAGTGAATAATGACTTGGAAGGGACATAGAAGGAAGGTGTTATGACTTAATTTGGTGTATAATTCTGGCATTTGCATAGAATAATTGAGGAAAACTGTGAAAATCTTCAATGAAGATATGTGACATCTGGGCTGGGATTTGAATGTGGAATGTACTAAGTATGAGGAGCACAGTGTTTACTTCTAAGAACATTGGTTTACAAGGCCAAACCACAGTAGGGTATACAGACAGTCCAGGCTATAAATATCAAGGAATAAAAAATTATTTTGAGGAGATGTATGGGTATATTATTGTAGAAGGTAGAGGGAATGGAAGAGAAATCTTGTGTTTTCATTATTGATCTCTTCATATACAGTATTCTTCACAAAGCCCACAAAGAGCATTATGGTAGGGTTAGGTCTGATGACCAGATAATAGGCCCTGCTCCTGCATTAGTCTACTGATCAGGGAATATTGGATTCAAGAAAATTGCACTATAAAGTGGTGATCTGTGGAAGAAACACCTTGCTAAAATGCTGATTTGTGAGAGATTTTGTCTTAAAAAATTCTCAATCATGCCCAAGCATACATATGTGGTCAGTGTCACTTTGTAAAAGAAGAATGAACCAATGATATGACCTTTCTTCAGCTCATAAATTATCAGATTTGCGTGTTTTGTCTGGGTGACTGTGTTCTGTATTGTAATTAAAACTTTACTTTACCTACCCTATGTATTTTTAATTTCAGATTGTTCTAAAATTAAGAAAAATATTTAATTTTCTAGGCATGTGTGAATGCAGGAGTGCTTTGCCTTCTCTTTACGGCAGTGTGGTTGTGCTTGGAGCAGGTGACACTGCATTTGATTGTGCCACTTCAGCACTGCGCTGTGGAGCAAGGAAAGTGTTTGTTGTGTTTCGCAAAGGCTTCAGGAATATACGAGCAGTACCTGAGGAAGTAAGCAAGCAAGCAACCTATATAAAAAATAAGGGACAGAGTACAGGGTCTCATGTATAAGTTGATATAACCATTCATTCATTCCATTGGCATATGCAGAATGCGACGATTCCTTGCTGTTCTCAGGAGCTTATTCCATTCCTCTCTGTTATGTACTTTTTCCTGCCACCCTTCTCCACCAACTATTCTTCCATCCTCTCTCACTTCATCTTTCCATCTATTCCGTGATCTACCTCTCAATATTGTTGTTCAAAATTCATACATAATACTCTTTTGGGAATTTTATTTCCTTCCATTCTCTGTACATGCCCAAACCAACATAATCTATTTAACCTTATTGTCTTTGTTACAGTAGGTTTTTTAACAATTGCATAAATTTCTTTATTGGTTAATATCCTCCGATTTTCTTTTTCATTGTCATATACTGGGCCTAAAATTTTTCTATACACTTTCTTTTCAAAAATGTTCATTTGCTTTCTATCTCTCTTCATTAGCTTCCAAGTTTCTGATGCATATGTTAATGTTTTGTCTATTACTGGGTTCTTTATTGTTAATTTTAATTTCTTTGTTATGTTTTTATTTTTAAAAATTTTGTAACATAAAATATGTTTTGTTAGCATTTTTTATTCTTTCTTGCTAGTCTATTTGGTTATTGTTATCTTCATTAACTATAACTATTCATCTGATATATGTGTGTTTACTCATAGGTTCTTAGTGTATATAATGATCATGTCTCAACTGCCTAAGTTATGTCACATGAGACAGTAGGATGATGAACTGGAGAGAAAAATGGTTATAAAGTATGATCCTAGAATTAGCATAGTAAGAATGATGAAGACCATAAAAACTTCTCCAGGATATGCTGCCTTCAGGCTAAGATGATGAAGTACATAATAATATCATGTGGATGTATGCCATTAAATGTTATTCTGGGCATATGAATTTTATTTCACATTTTTCATTCACTCTGGAAAACTATTAAGCTAGTATGTATGCTTTGATCCTGCCTTGCTTGTTGACACATGCTGACAGGATGTCATCTTGACCAAACAGTACATGCACATATTTCTGAAATGTGAAGCCTGATGATGGCTGTTTCATACAGCCAAAACATGTAGCTTTTAGACTTTGTATATTGTTTTGTATAGGCAGACTGTTTGTTTGTTACAGTATATACACGCTTGTTACCAGTGTTACAGAGGAACATTTTGTCTTCATCACCAAGGAATATTGACAAATAGCTACATGGTGTCATATCAGCTAAGACTCCACTGTGTATTGCTATGAAAGTATCAAATGTCACACATTTCCCTAATTGTTCTATTCCTTCTACAGGTTGAACTGGCTCATGAAGAGAAATGCGAATTTATACCATTTCAGTCACCAAAACAAGTAATTCTTAAAGACAATAGGATTGTGGCAATAGAATTTTACAGGACAGAACAAGATGAAAATGACAGATGGGTTGAAGATGCAGAACAAGTCACAAGATTGAAAGCTGACTTCATCATATCTGCATTTGGCTCAGGATTGTATGACTTGGAAGGTATGTCTGAATTTACTTACCAGGTACATATCATCAATCTCTGGACTTCTTTCTGTTCCAAGCTGTCCTGCACTGCTCCTGGCAGTCACCCCCAACCCCCACAAACACCTGCTGTCCAGGACTAGAAGTTAAGCAATCCTAGCAGTATATCTGTTATTTCTGTTGGGTGGCTTCAGAAGACTCATATGTAGTGATGGGGAAGTAATATAGTAATGTGTTAATCTGAGAGTGGCCATGTTCAGAAACAGCTGTCAAAACTCTTGCAGAATATCATAATATACCATACATAAAAATTAAGTATCACAACAATAATTTCTGTTTTGAGGCTGGTAGTTTCTTCCTATTTTTTTTTTTTTAAGGAGTACATCCCATTGTGTTGTATCCAATAATAAAAAGAGGACATAGTACTGTTATTTTATTATCTGTTATTTATTCACATAATCACACCTGATCACATTTAGCTTCGGCCTTACGCACACTTCAGGCAAAATCAGAAGTTAAAAACAATCTCATACTGCCTTTGATGTTTTTAGCTTTTGGTTTCATCTGAAGATGACTCTAAACTGAAATTAGTTGTGATTACGTAAATAAATAATTTATAATACAATAACAGTTGTGTTGACAGCACTGTTTCTTCTTTTTATTGAGGGCAGATGTGTGAACTAAATGTTAATGAGGCAGAACTGTTGTGAATGTGAGTACTATAGTTAGTTAAATCCTGAGTGACATAGGGCAGTGGCAAGGTAAATTTTGTGGGATATCTTTGTACTGCAACCATCCAAGTTATCTCTAAACATATGGGTGTAATTCTGTACATAGCAAGGCCTTGGCCTGAACTCAAGATAGAGGTGATTGATCCACAGAACTCACATTCTAGTAGGATGTGCAGTAGTTACAGAAGGCTGCAAACTCTGTGGTTAATATTGTTGTAGCATTAATGTTGATCATGGGCCCTGAAATTTCTCCAGTGGACATTCAGTTTTGTTAGCAGCATGTGTGAGACCTTCACTGAAACTTCTGTGACAGAAATTGAAACTATATTGCTCGATATCTTACTTCACTAATATTCTACCTACAGTGCACTGTCATTTCCATGGCATTGAAGGGGACAAGTAGCATGAAGATTGAAAAATGGATAACATATCTGGAAATAATAATAATAATAATAATAATAATAATAATAATAATACCCACTATGCTTGCATCATTCAGTTTTAAAACATTATCTTTAAAACTTCTATTATCCTGGCTGTTTTCCTAATGTAACTGAGCTTCACTGCATTTGCATTAATTACACACACACACACACACACATATGCAAGATGATGTACTTAAAAGCTCACATGTATTATTGGCTTTTTTTTTAAGGCTTTGCTTCTCTTGTCCTATTTTGTGTGTGTGTGTGAACATGAGCTTACAGGAAAGAAGTTGTCACTTTGTTCATTCATATGATGCAGTAGATGTTCAGTGCATTCAATGTGCATTGCTGATACATTTCTGAAATCATTTCTGTTTTGCTGTCATCTGATCTGATTGCCTGCTGTTCTGCCCACCTAACAATTTTAACATCACTCAGCCCTTCACATTTTTGGTCAATGCAGACAATATGAAACCACACCATGTTATTTTCAGTGTCATCTTTTTCACAGCCTTCATGTGTTTGCAAAATGGCATTTAATGCACAAGCTAAAATATCTTTTTCCTTGAAATCTGTGCATTTGTAAATTTCATAATCTTGATGTATATTTTATATGACTTTCTAGTGATATTAGACTTTATCATATCCCAGGCATATAACACTGATAAAGAGCATCAGCAAAGACGGTTTCTTCAGAAAATATTTTGAGATCGTGACCTTCCTCAATATGTTTCTCTAGAAGACTTTTCCTGTGTTATTGTTTGAAAGAGTTTTCTAAGTTAGTGCAATTGATTCAAGCAGAAAAGAATGTACGTCTTGATATAAAGTGTTCATCATTGTTGTATGATTTTAACCAAACCTGAGGTGTGATGATATTTCACAAATTGTAACATGCAGAAAGATTGACAGACAGGCATGGTGAAGCTACTAATCACATTTTTGTTACTTTTTATTGTGAAGCCATCAAAAATTATTTGGCAGGTTCCATTGTGAAATGTGTTTGGAAAAAACATGATCTGTTCATAAATATATTAAGCCATGAGTTGAAGAGAAAAAAATAACATTACTATTGCAGGTACAAGAAATAAAAGTATAATGACATAAATGCATAATAAAACACAACTTAGATGTAATAGAAGAAAACAAACCTTTTCCTTTTCTTCAATTATTTCATGTTATATTGTCTTACTTATATTGTAATTATAGTGAAGGATGCCATGTCACCACTGAAGTTCAACAAATGGGGACTTCCAGATATTAATCCTGAAACAATGCAGAGCAGTGTGCCTAATGTTTTTTGTGGTGGAGATTTGGCAGGAACTTCTGAGACAACAGTAGAATCTGTCAATGATGGGAAAACAGCAGCCTGGTTCATGCATAAATACCTCCAGGTTAGCCCAATTAAGTGGACTGCTGTTTACTGACATTTAATGAGTGGACCCATTTTTGTAATTTACAAAACTGGAGATATGCCATTATTATACAGGACATCTATATCCAGAATTGTCATAATTTTGAGAGTTTGAAGTTTTTGGTAAGTTTCAGTTTAGAATAGTCTTAATATGTATTGGTTCATCTGCCTGTCCATTGATCTGTCTGGTTATATTAAATGTTTGTATGTGGAAATAAGGTTTGTCAGTGATGAAAATTTGGAGGTGTTTTCATATCTGTATTATGGAATAATTATTGTAATATTTGTATTGTTTTGTACTAAAAACCCATAACATTTGGATGCTTCTGTAGCTGTCTGTCTACCAACCTACCTATCATCCTTCATAATGTTTTAAAGAATGCCCATCTTTCTGTTTGGTCTGCCTAGTGATCTGTTTTAATGCAATTCCAGCTAAAATTAATAGTTAAGATGTAAAATGGAATTAATAACTAAAGTGTAGTGTAAAGAGCCATTATTAATATTCAGAAACGTCTAATTTTCCAGAAAAGTGGATTGAGTTTGAATCTTCCTTGGGTATTATTCTGCATTATTCATCTCTAGAAACTGAAGTGCATAGGGGAAAAAATGCATGTCTCCTCTAAAATGTTCCAGAGAAAGTAAACTAATTCTTTAGTTTTTATTACTGTGAACAGAATGCCACACAGGAGTCTATTGTGATGCTTTTGAAATTGGCAATGGACATCTCGGTTTCATATAAATTTGGGAGATTCATGGCTACCAGACCGACAACTAGCTTCTCATGAAAGGCTGCTTCATGAATTGAGCTGTTATTTAACCAGTTAACTTTGCAATAAATAAATTTTATTTCAAATTTTCAGGATTTGGTTGGGGTAAAGATCTCAGAAGAGCCCCAACTTCCAAAATTCTTCACTCCTATTGATAATGTAGATATTAGTGTTGAAATGTGTGGAATGAAGTTTATCAACCCCTTTGGATTAGCATCTGCTCCCCCATCCACTTCCAGTGCTATGATTCGAAGAGCTTTTGAGGCGGGTTGGGCATTTGCTGTAACAAAAACTTTTTCTTTGGATAAGGTATGTATCACACATTTTTGATACGTTATGTATGTAAAGTGACTATTGTTTTTGGCTCATAATCACACATCTAATCTTTCAACCTAAATATATTGATACTGTAGATGATTTGCTTTAGGTTGTTACATACATACATACATGGCATTTCATTTCATCAATCCCCATAAGTCATTAGGCTTCAGATATGAAACATGCCTTCAAGATTCGACAAACAGTAACAGATATACACAAAATAAAATGTATACACATAAAATCAAAATATTAAAATTTAAAAATATTACAGTATGCATAGATACATAGTTCCATGGATTATATAATCTAAAAATACAATGTAACACTTATACGAAGCAATGCCTCATTGGGCCTCTCGTCATAGGTCTATTATGCATTAAAATATTCTTCTAATGAGTAGAAGGGCTTATCAGTTAGTTGTTTTTTTAGTTGTAATAGGAAGCGTTTCTCATTTGATACTAATTCAGCAAGATCATCTGGGAGTTATAAATATTTATGCTATTAGAATAGGCACTCCTCTGGTACATCGTAAGTCTTGCTGTTGGTTTATGCAGTTTTAATTTGAGTCTAGTATTTATAGTATGTACTGAAGTATTAAATGTGAAAATCTCCAAATTGGATGAGAGGAATCTCATAGAGGAGAGTATGTATTGAGGAGTCAGAGTCAATATTTCCAATTTTTGGAACAATGTTCTACATAAAATCCTTGAGGTAGATCCTATCATAATTCTAATTATTCTTTTTTGTTGTTGTAAAATTCTTTTACTTTCTACTGAAACTCCCCAGAATGAGATAGCATATTCCATAACAGTATGAAAGTAAGTGAAATGGATCATTTTAAGAGTACTTAAATTGCAACATGGATACGTTCTTCTAACCAGATAATAAGCACTGCTTAATTTGGGTATAATTTTTTGAACATGGTTCTTCCAGCTTATATTTTTGTCAAGTTCCAGTCCTAAAAATTTTGTATTGTTTGTTACCGTTATTATCTTTTTTGGTATATAATTTGGAAGGTTTTGTTCTGGTGGTAATTTGAAGTAAATTTCATTATATTTGTCTTCTCCGTGTTCAGAGCTAATCCATTTACTGAGAACCGTCCTGTCATGTCTCAAAGTCTCCTCGACATACTAGCTTCTTTATTTGATAACATTAAGTTAATATACCAAACAAAAGTCTCCTTTGAATAATTTTATTGTAATAAAAAATGCAATTTTTTTTCAGTGACTGAAGAGTGAATTTTCCATTTTTTATGTTGGATACAAGATACAACAAAGCACAAGTATACAATGTTGATGTCACTAATCTGTGTACTCAGTGATGCTAACATGACACACAGGAACAAAATAAAAAATATGGAGTAGAATTTACAGTGTGTCAGTATACTGTTTTCATTGTCTTAATGTTGCAGGATCTTGTGACTAATGTTTCACCAAGAATTGTGAGAGGAACAACATCAGGCCATCAGTTTGGCCCACAACAAGGTTCTTTCCTGAACATAGAGCTGATCTCAGAAAAGCGTTCTGCATATTGGTGCAACAGTATAAGGGAACTGAAGAAGGATTTTCCAGACAGGGTAATGATTGGTTTGTTTGGTGTTTTGGCTTACAAAATGATAAAATTTTCATCTTTCTTAAAAAAAAAACTTCCCCATTTACCTGAAATATGCGGTACTCTCTGCAGCTGTAATGTTCCTGTTTCAATTAAAACTCTAGGAATGATGTAATAGATTAATACATAACAGATAAAATGTTCTTACTCCTTCAGAAATTTTGGTTATTTCCCCTATAATCTGTGATTGGGTTGTTGGTGTCTTCATCTTAATATGACTTACAGTAAGTTACCCTGATACCTGTTGTGCATCAGATTATTATTATTGTCGTCGTCAGCCGGGATAGCACAGTCATTATAGCGACTCGCTACAGGCTGGTCAGCCCAGGGATGGAATCCTGGTGGGGGTGAGATTTTCCACACCAGACTGGCCCTGGGGCCCTCCTGGCCTCCTATACAATGGGTGCTGAGTCTTTCCCAGGGGTAGAGCGGCCGGGGGCGTGGCATTGACAACCCACCCCCATCTACCGCCGAGGTTAAAGAAAGAGTAGAGCTATACCTCTACTCCACTACTGGGTTTTTGTGGCCTATTATAGGGCGAGATTTATTATTATTATTATTATTATTATTATTATTATTATTATTATTATTATTATTATTATATGAACTTTAATAATGTAATATCAGTAATAACAACAGTATAAATAACAGTAATAGCACCAGTAATAATCAGTTCTGTTAAATATTCCGAAAGAAGATTATGTTGGCAATCTTCTGTAACTTTCAGGCCATTGTGCATCATGGATTTTATTCTTGAAGTTTTTATGACCATCATTGAGAGGTGTCAGGAGGTGCTTGCCTGTCTATAGAAGGCTTTTCACTGGAAGCACCCCAAAATGTTGGTAGCCATATACTTCAGCGAACCTGCTTCAAAGTGCCTTGGTTCATTGGGCATTGATTATGCAGCAGCAGATCAGCAGCCATGGCACTATGGTACTTCCCTGTCCAATACAGTTTCCTGACCTTGTCTCATATGATTTTTATCTTTCTCTGCAGATGAAGGACTGACTGAATTGCTGTTACTTCGTGGATAGAAGAAAGGTTCAATGGTATCTAAAGATTGTTTTATGGCTTTCCAGATTGTGATAGCAAGTGTAATGTGCTCCTATAATGCTGAAGACTGGACAGAAATTTGCCAAGAAGCTGAAGCCTCTGGGGCAGATGCTCTTGAACTCAACTTGTCATGTCCACATGGGATGGGTGAATCAGGCATGGGGCTGGCATGTGGTCAGGTAAATCGTCACCTGTAGTCACTTTCTGCTGGATGCCTCAAGTATGTATATTCAGACTCTACAAAGTAGTAATTGTTGTCTTTGATTTGAAACTTATGTACTAACAGTATGGTGGGAACCCTAAACTTAACCCTTACTAATGCTATAGCCTGCCATTGGACATGATCCTGAGGCAGTCCAGCTGCCTACCATTCTCATAACTGTTCTTGCTACGATCTGTCTTAATACAAGGTGGTTCAAATATGACCGGGACTGATTTGTGTGTAAACAAGCCACACTGCGCAGCAGCTGTGCGACCTTGAGAGAGTGAAGCCACAACCT
>JGI20166J26741_11531918_pt1 | contig 12353 bp, 5 predicted proteins | sample TergutCu122P5_FD_26741 | JGI IMG/M metagenome (IMG submission 26741) | reverse complement strand
CAGATAATGTGTCCGCCAACAATTCCGCTGAAATTTCATCTTCTGTAAGATATTTTTCCTCGTAAGAACTACCTCTTTCCGTCATGGGTGTAAAGTGATTAAAATCTGAACGCTGACTAAATGCAGAGCAGAGCAGAGCAACAGAGGAAAATAAAGAGTTGTTTGTTCACTGTATTTATCACAGACCATTAACTCGGAGTGAGGTCACGTTTCTATAAACATTCGTCAGCAGGACCATTGCGTAATTAAGTGTATAGTGTATGGAAACAAAGCTCGTGTTAAAAGCGCAGATTTGCGTCATCCGTCTTGCACAGTTGTAATGTAAAGACGCAAATCTGCGTCACCCGTCCACAATGTGTTAAGGGAATATGAAAATGAGTCTTCGTACTTTTGGTCCCTTAGGGGCAGGAAAAAAATAAATAAAAACGAGGGACGCAATTAAACACGGAGAGGAAAAGGAGAAAAGTAAAAGAGGAGTAGTAGAAGTGGGCAATAGAAATGAACTGAAGGCTGGTATCTCGCGACGATACGAGGGAGGATAAAAATGTTAGGTCAAAGGGCATGAAGGTCTATATGCCGTGAAATGTACATACATTACTAACAGTCTTTTCGAAGTGGCGTGTGCAGTTGATATCTCCGCTGCTTCATAAGAGCCTTCATTCCGCAGTAGCTAACGTTTAACTTGAAACAACTGTTAACAGTTGCGCTAATGAAACCTGTTGGCCTTTTTAACTTCAGATAAATGCGACTATACCATTACAAACCGAACAGTTGAAGCAAAACGGGGAGGTTTCGGAAAGTAGTATGGCAATAATCAACAAGTCCAATAACAGCGCCATGTAAATAAATCATAATACTTGTTTCTTTTCATTGTTCTGCGTTTGTTTGTGACTCGTGTGACTGTGTGTGTGTCTTTGTGTATGTCTATTTACTGTATGTCCGATTTTAGTGAAAACTGGAATGTGATGAAGTTGAGTAAAAATACCTTGTATCAAATTAAATGATTATTTGTTCACCAGGTGTTTTATTTCCTGCGGAGAGAGAGACAGGGATGGTGAAATTAATATACGATATTTTGCAAACTTTTATGTAAATACCCCCAAAATTGAGTTCCTCGTTAATTAAAAACGGATTGCGTCTACAGTACACCGATCAAACCGTTGGTTCTGTGTAGCGAAAGAGTCACTGTTTGTTCTGGGAATCAAACGGAACGCATAAATGAGCTTTCGTTTTTTTTTATTTTATAATTTTACACTATACATAGTGAAGCTTTAGCGTTTTAAATATCATTTCAGGTAGTACGTGCAGTAACCAATGGATTTTAAAGGAGTAATTAGCCTAGTCCATGCAGCAAACTGCTATTGGGAAGCTGATATTGGCTCAACTGGTTAAGAATTTTCCCACACTCATTACGTTGAAAAGACACACCGCAGGGACCTATATTGAAGCAGTTGATTCATTCCTCACCCCTACACCTTACTGACCGTCTATTTTATTTTGATAATCATCTCCTCCTTTCACGTTTACCGATTGAAACTTTGTACGTGTCATCTCTGCCATGCATACGCCAGGTTACACTCAGTCCATTCTCTCTGATTTTCTTCCTTTTCTTTCATTACCTCTTCAGTTATCCTTTACTTTTCATTTTGTTACTTATTTTCTCTGATTACAATATACAATTTGCGTTAACTGTAACCTTTAGCTCTTTCCAATCATGTAGCCATTTCAGAGTGCTGGTTTGATAATATACTGGAAACTAGAACTCTTTTTATTAATATTGCCTTAAGATTCGAAATGATTATGGGCTAAACACAAGGGCAGATGGGAACGGGTTGTTAACCTTCTGTTTGTGGATATCAAGAAAGTTTCTATGCCGATCCTAGTGGCCGCGTGGTCCAAGGCGTGGGTCTGCAACCGCTCATTTCCTGGACTGTGGGTTGGAATCCCGCCGGAGTCATGGATATCTGTCTCTTGTAAGGGTTGTGTGTTGTCATAACAGGACTCTGTGGTGGCTAATTATTCGTTCAGCGGAATCCTACCGAGTGTGGCGTGTCTGAGTGTGATTGTGAAGCTTCGATAATGATGAGGCCCGGTCCCACATGGGGATGTTGTGCCATTGAAAACAAGAATTAATTTCCTATTCACTTCCGTATCATATCTATTACCTTAAATTTTGTGGGCTCATAAAATTTTCAAATTTCCTAACGTTAAAATAATAATAGTAATGTTGTGATGTTCACTGTAGTGAAGATGGATTTTTTCAATTTCTTGCCTTTAGTTTCTATTTTCATTGGATTTTATTGCCGTGTTTTCTTCGTTTTGGGCCTCTCTTCTGAGCCAACCAATCCGCATATCACCTCCTACTTCGCTGCATTCAGAACATTTCATGAAAAAGTACGAGGTATAATCAATATTGCTTAAGCAAATCTCATTCATCATTTAGATATATGTAACTCTGCACCTTATACTGCAATATGGCTTTGAGTGTCACTGCACATTGTGATTAACAATGTTTAAAGACTAAGATCTCTTGACTGAAGTACAGGGCGTCACTTCTAAGCAGTTTCCTCCTTTCTTCTTATGTAGTGCTCCACCAGCTATAAGAAAATTGTTTTAATGTTTTTATAAAGTAATTTTCGTAATGATTTCCTTTATTAGTCTTCGTCAAATGCTACAACAGGTTACTCTTCCAAGAATACCGGCTAAGTATTGAAACAATACAACTGTATACTTTTCCATCTGTTGTTTACATTAGCTGAGTGGGAAAAATGGATGCCAAATTAAAAAGAAGAATCCGCAGCAATGCACACGGACAATAGGGACGTGACGTGAAAAGGGAAAACAATGTGTATAAATGTATAAAGCCAAAAAAGAAACAGTAAACAGCTGTAGCAGAAACACATTGCGTCTTCAACGAACATTTTGGGGGAGAGGCGAGTACTGTGTAGGGTTCATAGTACGCTTACCATAAAGTACAAAAACGCAAGTCGTGGGGTTTTTCATTCTGACAACCAAGTAGGTTTCAGTTTCTCTGAGGCAAGAGTCGCTACCGGAAATGTGAAGGTAAAATGTCTTTGTATTCACTTAACCCTTAGGCTACCGGATTAAATTTCAGTTGCCATTTAATAACATTAAATGGCTGAGCGACTATAGTCGTCGTTGGCAGATTAAGGGTTAAACGCCACTCGTAAATATATTCAGCAATAGAGGTAATATTCCACGCATTTTTAAACTCGGCACTGGGTTGAAGTAGTGAAATTCACATTCCTTTCGATATTCCTAAAGGAAAATGGCCATCTTTAGTCGTTGAAGAGGACAAATGAACGCCAGAACCTCTTTGGAAGCTTTGGAGAAGAAATAGTTCTCTTGCCTCTGTCAGATAACAACAAGACCATGTAAAATAGTGACGCTTTGTGCAACCATTGATGTAGTGGAAAGGCAATACGTATTATATATTCTGAGTGTGTTTTTGTAGCCTAGATATCAAGCATGCAGTGCTCATGTGCCATATCATCTGTGGTCTGTCCAGTTCTACAATATTTTGCCACATTTCATAAAGGCACGATTTTCGGAAAAAAAAAGAACAAATCATATGTGTTTTGATTTTCTATACGAATTTTGTCTGAAACATTTTTCATTGTAAGAAGAGTTGAACGAGATATTATCATAATTGTATATAGGTCTTCATATAAAGTACCTGTTATTCTCGTCAGATTTTAATTAAACTTGAATTTTCTGGACATATTTTTTTAAAAATAATGAAACGTAAAATTTTATTAAAATCCGTCCAGAGGGATCCGAATTGTTCCATGCGCACAGACGGATGGACAGACAGACACGACGAAGCTAATAGTTGCTTTTCGCAATTTTTCTAACGCACCTGAAAACGTATTCCCTGGTCTTTCATCCCGCGGCCCACTCACGTAACCATCTAAGCTACCGATACTGTTAGCAGGTAAATGAAATTTGTCCCGTTCGACAGCACGAAAGCATGTAGCAGGAAGTAGATGCATAGCTTCCCCACTCGTTCTTAATTAAACTTGGCACATGATGGACGTACGTGATCAGCCTCCCCGTCGGCACAAGAGGCGGTCTAAGAGAAGTCTCTTGATCCTGCCTGGAATCGAACCTCGGTTCATCGTGTCCGTAGCCTAGTCACTACAGTGTACTGGCCATACTATTTCCCCTGCTACCACCAGTGTACTACCAATAATATAACTATATTCACAACCCTTTTATTCATTCCTGCATGACTTTACGTAGAATATATTTCTGATTAATTCTTACTCTTCTCTTCTCCCGCCTTTCCCGGCTGGAGGACCATCGCTTATCGGCTGTCCGTGATTGTCTTTTTAATGTATCTGCCGCCACCTTCCAGTCGGAGGTCATATGATCCATATGCAGCCTGAGAACGTTTTACGCCCTTGTGACAGGACAGTGCGATGCCTGTGGCATGCAGCAGGCGTGGCAGTGATAAAAATTGTTGTAATATTTTTATGAGAATAAAATGGCGCCGTCTGCTTGGGAAAAAGAGGCGTAAAGAGGTCGATAATATTAAAATTTGTGTTTAAGAATGTAGTAATTGTTGACTGCATTAGTGTGTGTGTCAAGGTCGCTCTCACATGACGGCAATGAAGAATCGAGTTACATCAGAGGCGCGTGTTTTTTTAACTGTTTTCTGAAGGGAGACTTTTTGCATGCAGCTTTTTTAATTGCTGTTTATTCCTGTTATTTAAAGTAACACAATAGTTTGGAGGGGTCCTAGCAAACGCCCTCTGTACAAATATAGCATAAGAACCGCCGGCACTCCCGTGATATACGTTTGTCGTCTTTCTCATATTATAAATGGAATGTCACTACCAGTGCACTGCTACTGTAGATTGAAAGTGTAGAGGCATTTTCCATAGCGTACATGGATACGTTGTGATGTCATTTTGTCACTGCAGGCCAACTTTTGAACGAACAATGTTTGGTACAGAAATTTCGCAGTTTATAACTTCATTAATGTCAGAAGTGTTGTTGTCGTAGTTTCATTTCTGTTGACTTTCACACGTTGTGATATAGAAGAGATAAACATGTGTCACACTTTATGCCACGTATACCATGCGGCCGTTAGGATGTACTCTTATTCTGGTCCACTGTCTTAACTGACACTATTTTGTGTCTAACACACGCATTTCGATGCTACCTTGTGTCATCTCCAGTGTTACACTGGCGTGTATGGTGATATATTGTGCATGTGCGTTTAGTATCCAGGTACAAACCGTGAATATGGAAGCATTTTGTACTTGTAAAACGTTGATATCCCAACTACAAGAGGGCAGCATGACCCCTTGTGAGGGATCAAGAAGGCAGAAACTGAGATTCGATGTTGGTCAGACTGGTTGTAATAAAGAGGAGGAGGATAAATACGTTGCTAACCTAACGTTGTTTTCTTACCAAGAGGAAGAACTCCCACAACCCTAGCACAGTACTTGAGAAGCTAACAGTGTTCAGATTCTTAAGAATCTTCCTGCTCCTTTATGCCATCCCGAGGTGTATTTCTGTGTTAAACACATCCCGCCACTGGGCTACATGAATCCACCCCACGTATTTTAATATGATCCTCGAAATATGCCTACTTCCCTGAAGTATTCTCGTCCCTTAAAGCTGACTAAACTTTTGTGTGCATTTCTTGTATTTGACTTACGTTCTAAACACCTCTTCCGCCCAGTCCTCTTTGATAATAATATTTGGTCCAGGCTACTACAAATGACAGTCACAGTTTTAAAGAACATTTGTGTGAAATAATACGCTAATTGGGTCAGGTTAAGTTAGGATAGTTTAGGCTGTATTACTGATGAAATATGGTTCTATTACCGGTAGGCAATGAAGGTATACAGGTATGTATTGCCATAAAGCCTTTCGACAGGCTCTGGATATTACCCATCTCCCTCTTCAGAGGGCTTAGGAAACTCATTGCCAGGGAATAAAATGGCCGAAGCTTAAAGATAACCATGTACCATTTACTGCTCGAGCTAAGAGTGACCGATTAACTGTACTTCATCACATGCCTTCGTGGCGTATGTAGGAATAACTTTGCCTTTACATTTAGGTTAGCCGAGGATAGGAAAGATAAGAAGACTTGAAAAGAAAGCAGGGAGTTTCGTCCTGTAAACGGGATAGGTTCCCGGTCCATCAGTTTGTATATCTGAGTTAATTCCACAAACCTGCCGACACAAAAAGACAGTAATATCCTATACAGGCAAGTAGTCTAAATACTGTAAATAAACTGGTGTAAAACAACATAAAGTAATGTGCAGTCTTGATTTTTTATGACTAGTATCAAATCATACTCTGTTGTTCGTAAAGGTGGCATTTGTAAGACTAGGATATCATGTAAAAAAAATTGTTTCATCACGTTAAGTATTATAGTTTGCCAAGGTGACGGCTCGTCTGTACTGTAAGCTTCGTACACCATTTGATTCCAGTAGGAATTTCATCCTTTTTCTACATAATCCCTTCACAGAGGACGTCACTCTTGTTCTCTCTCTCTTATTTTTTTTTTGTTGGAATACACACAACCATCCACCCATCCACGCACACACATACACCCGCAAGCGCGCTCGCACGCACACACACCTCCCTCCCATGAGGAGACACACTTTGCTCATAAATAATGGAACAGAATCGACGTGAAATTTACAGGACTAGTTGAGGGAGGACATTTAAACGATAGACGGGATAGGGCGCGAGGAATAGGAGTGAGGAATCGCAAATGTGGCAGTCCGCATGAAGCCAGCATACAAAAATTCGATATACAGCAGCTTTAGTCGACCTACAAATATATGCGAGTATTTTACTTTTGTAAAAAGGAATGACTGGCACGTAAAATGATGAATAATGTCACGTTTATTATTGAAGAGAAAGCAACTAGTTAAGACAAAGCTACATGAGTTCGTTTGTAAGGTTTTCTGTAAGTACCTAGTTTTTCTATTATTTTGCAGGTCACGAACCTGGCCGCAGCTCAGGGCTTGTGGAACGTTCTCCCAAACTTTTCTTCAATTTCTCGCTTGGATTGAAAATAATTCCTCCGCAGCACTTCGTGATATAGCTCATTATCAGCTGATTAAACCCCCTTTAAAATTTGAAAGGGAATAGTGTGTTGACAGAATTTAAAAAGCGAGGATCCATTGAATCGGCAGGCCGATCCTCTTATCTGGCTCATTACACCCACTACTGTAGCATCTAAATGTGACTAAATTAAACAAAGCATATTTTCTTATGTATATACTGTAACAATGTCAGTCCTGCCACACTCCCGCGTTTGAGTTTACTGCCAGCCACCAGATGGCAGGTAACGACACTACACAGAAGTTAGTGCCACGGAAGACTATAATAATGTACATAAAACGCACAAATAATTAAGTTGTCCACCTAACAACTTAAAGGTTCGCGGGGCAATAATACTTCAAGCATAGGGGAAAGTTGCTTATTATGGGGAGGTTTTTTAAAAGTTGCTATTAAACTTAGGAAAAAGTCGTGACACTTTTCAAAACACAAGCATAATTTATATGTTTAATGAAGAGAAAGTTGTTACATAAATATCACAAGTTAGGAAAAGAAAAACATGTGTAAAATTAGTTTCCGTAAAAGCTTCATATCCTCTAATTAGGCGCACACGTGTTCCTAATTTGGGAGGTGAATAATGTACACAGAAAGCACAAAAATATTTACAGACTTTAAAAAATTACAAATGATACAAACCAAGAGCAAAACGGTATTTATCCATGACAAGGCGTACAAACAGAGTGTGTGCACCAATCTGAAATGTTTTGCACACCATACCCACTCTTCTCCATTGTTGTCTTCAGAGAAATGACAATCAGCGTCTTGTTCCTCTTCTTCCATCGAAACTTCAGCGAAAGGAACAGGTAGGTCAGTGTCCGAATATGATGGATTGTGAGACGGAGTTGGATCCCGACAAACCCTTCTCTAATGTCTTTTTGAAGGATCAAGAAGAGCGTTCGACCCAAGCCGACTGGTTTTGGATTTAGTGGCCTGATTTATGTTCTTTTTCTGGGTTGCTCCAACAAATTTTCTGTAAGGTGAGTTCGATATTTTCTTCGCTGTTCCACCACGAGTATTTGTCTGTAGGTTTAGGTTTGGCACAGCGCTGATATCTGAAGCTCGGAGAGGCTCCGCAGAAGTGAACGGCGAAAAATAAACAGATCTGAATGATGGCTGATCGCTGGTATTCACCAAAGCAAGATGGTTCACAGGTGCAGCGTCTGTGTCCTCTGAGGCTAGAGGGAAATCATGTGGTCTGAAGATGTTCTTGTCACAAGGAAAGAGGCCTTTCGCCCGGAAGCCATTAGCTGCTATCTCGTATGTTGCAGCTCGCTTGTATGTATCGCCAAATTGTTCGCCAATTTAGTAGAAGGTGACGACTCGCCCGCCCCAAGTTTGAACGGAGCTGTATTTCAATTTCTTGGGAGTATAATGTTTTCAGGGGCCCCGTGAAAGCTGTATCCAAGCGTAGCATTTTGTGACTGTTGTGAGGTGGGAGGCAAATGATGTCAACATGATTCTCTCGAGCTAAAGTAAGGACCTCCAGGTTTCTTGTGTGTGAATAGTGCCCGTCCGATACTAAGATACAAGGACCTTATTTTGTCGGCTTTGTATGTCTGATGAAATGAAATCACTGGGTGAAAATCTCGCTCTGTGTCCACTCCGAGGGATGGCACGTTTCGATTGATCCAGTCGGTGTGCCATTCATCAGTTCTGGTTTCATATATTTTCTTGGAAATACAAGTAACGGAGGAATGAAGTGTCCAGTTGGACCTAAACAGGTGACGACTGTCACAAGAGATCCCCGATCTGCGGATTGGACGGATGATATCTGACGCCTTTCAATCCTAGTATTTTCGTGTGTTTGTGCTGTACAATAGTGATGTTTGTTTTGTCGCAATTGTAAAGTCTTGCAGGATTATGTTGAGTGGTGAATATAGCAGGTTTATAGATTTTAAAAAAAACTGAGCTACTGATACAGCAGTGAAACTCCCGCTCTTGTGAGTGAAGAACTTCACTGGTTGTAAATGAAATTTATTTATGACGGAAGTAGGAACATTTTCAACCACTTTCTTCTAGTCTTTTAATTTCTCTTGCAAAATTGGTTTTTAATTCAATATCTTACAGCAAAATTGGTAAGCGAGGTGCACGACGTCTCCCATTGTCAAGCCCAAACGTTGCTTTGCATCACAAGACAGCGCTCAGCCAGATCATTTTCTACTTCACAAGGAAGAACTCGCTTCCAGCCCAGTTTTGTTTTATTGTTTTACTTGAGCTTTTCTGCCGTTCTTTAACATAACGCTGTAGTATTGTTTGCGTTGAGTTCAGAACTCTGGACGTTTTGTAGCTGCCCATTTCCTGGTTCCTCACAGCCTCAATAGCTGCCTTCATCCTTTCGTGGTCCCATTTCTTCCTTCGAGCCATCTGTAATTTTATATAAACCAGAAGGAATAATTCACAAGGTACTGACTTCCTAATATGGGGAGCCCCATATTAGGCTCTTCAGACCTCCCCATATTAGGCGAAAATTGGTGCTCGAGAAAATGGGTGAATAAAACAGAAGGACCTACAATTGTACCTACGAAACACCACAATGTTTTAAGATTACACTTAACAGAGAACTGAGCAATTAACTAATTTAAAAAAATAGCTTACCTTCAACGGTTTACGAGTCACAGTTTAGGAATAAGCAAAAATTTCAAAGCGCACAAAAAAAAGACACCTGTCCTACCGAATTCTTGAGCAATTGAACGTTTATGATTACAATTAATAACAATCTGCTTAATGATTTACATTCCAATGTTCAGAGCGCAGAACCTCCTGGTATGAAATAATGCACCTCCCCATATTAGGAAACCTCCCCATAATAGGCGACTTTCCTCTACTATGCATATACATTCATATATTCATACTTACATACATACAAACGTTACACACCTACGCACACACACACATTACACACATACATACACACAAACACATTATTCGCGTTTCCACCCAAAATACGGGTACTGCTACGAAAGTATAATACAGATGCACACATTCTTCCGGTTCCGAGAGTAACTACGTAAAGGGTCGCCGGGCACTAATACCACATTATAATGTACATACGTTCACCCTATTCGAGTGTCCACGCAAACTACGGGCACCACTACGAAAGTATGATGTACACACACCAATATTCTTCAGGTTTACACGGTAACTACGTAAATGATTGTGCCATGCCTGTCCGCGTCGCGAGGTATGCACGGTAACTACGTAAAAGCGTGTGTGCGCCTAGCCTGCCCGGGTCGCCTGCACCAGCAGACTAGTTACGTCATTATGTTAGTAAGCTATTCCGTTTCGTTATCACTTAAAACTTTATATATTCAGGAACCAAATCAGAGAAGGCCCGATAATTGTTATTATTATTATTATTATTATTATTATTACCCGTTATAAGCATGGCTCGTCCTCAGGTTGCGGATGGAAGAACGGCCTCCAATACGGAGGATAGCTGCGAATATATTGAATAAGCAGTCGCGGACAGCCGACCGGGGGCAGTCCTCCAATTTTGGGGCTGGAATAAATCCCTGTTTTGGAAAATGCAGGAATTTCTGCTTTCAATCTCGCTGACTGAAGGAAAGCTAGAATGCAAATCTTGCCGATACGCAACTATGGAACCATCCTCTCTGGATTGTTCCAGAACCATGTCTTTGTATCTCGATTGTAGGATTCGCCAAGGGGCCGTGTGAACCCCACGTCATGCGATTGCATCTTGTGCTCACCGTGCGAGGGAGCTTCACAGTCCCCTTTTAACAGGCATTGCCCATTGCATCGATGCTTTTTGTGTGTGTGAAATTGTCCATCCAGCAACAAGAGAATGGGATTTTCTCTCGTGGGTTTCACACACTGCACGAAGTGTTTCATCCACCGAACCAAATGTCTGTGTGGATCCATCCGCTTGGATGAAAAGATACCACGGTCCCACGCGGAGCTCCCTCGAGCGTCCTCTTTTCATTCTCTGCGAGATACAACCAAGGGAAATAATTTGTGTTACCCTAATGAGAAGCAAAATACCGCTGTTGAAAACTGGCACCTTTTCAGCAGAAGTCAGGCAACTAACCTGCCGTTTCGCACGCAAAGACATTACTTTAAGGCTTGGGCACTGATGTCACACCAGTGTCATAAATATTGTAGAGTTCTGTTGAGCCATAATTCGCCTTTCATTTACTTCACACAGTGTACTAAGAACTGTGAAACGCGTGCATTATTACATCCTATTTCCCGATCAGCTTGTATGGTTTCAGGATTCCTAAAGATTCTTTCGGAATGGCTTTCGAGAAAACCTGTGAGTCATTTGCAACCTGATGTATCTTCTCTGATGAAGCGGTGAAGGTGGGCCCTTGTCTGTCCGAAATTATGAGCTATGTTTCTTGTGTCTTTTTTTGAGGCCGAACAGCCGGGTGTCCACAATCAGCACGCGTTCAGCCAGTTCTTCTCGCTCAGATGTGAAGATACTTCAGTATGTCACACACCTGAGAACAAAACAAGTTTAAAGTGGAACTTTTGTAATACAAATTTATTTTAAATAAGTGAGAAGTACCTGCTGCATTTAATAGTAGAAGTCTGCTTGCAGTTTGTCCAGGAATAAATATGAGTATATAGTGCTATGAAGTGTTTATTGTACACATTCCTTGTCTTCATCTTATAACTGTCTTGTAAATTATACTGCGACATGTAGAAGTGCTGGGCTGCTTTCGTATGACTCAGTTTATTACTGATCATGTGGTTTAACGCTTGCTGGGTATTTTCTTCTACTCATGTTTGACAATTCGAATTTACATTATACGTTAGAACCGCTGTCAAGATTTATAACATTAGAAAAAAGGGATTTATCGGCGTAAGTAATTCACATTCTTATACTGGTGTTAGGCCGTAGTAATGCAACAGGTTCTGACCGAGCGATATAATTTTGCTAAATACAACAATTATGAGGATTTCTTTGTCCGAAATTCGTAACAATGTCATACTGATTGGAAGCTTACATAATATATTTTCTGGCTTAATGTAAAGATGCAGTAGTCAATTTGACGTTCATGTGACCGTGCATCGTTAATGTATTCTTTTTAGTACAACCAACAAGATGTAACGTTATACAACATTCTTTATTATAGTCAATGCTCTACATGTTTCGGGCGGTTTCTCCGCCCATCATCAGGAGCTCAAGAACTGTACACACAGCATCCGGTATGTGCCAGGCTTGCTTGCTGCTACCGCTAGCGTGGTTGAGTTGGAACTCAACTCAACCACGGTAGCGGTAG
>JGI20166J26741_11531807_pt1 | contig 12354 bp, 6 predicted proteins | sample TergutCu122P5_FD_26741 | JGI IMG/M metagenome (IMG submission 26741) | reverse complement strand
CGCCAAGGCCCCTAGTACAAAAAAAAAACTTTGAGAGATTCTCTACCTATTGATATGCTCCTTTCTGCCTTGTATGTCTTGGTTGTTGCGCAGTCGAGTTTGGAAGTTCCGGAGGGACTTATGAATAACCCTGTATTTTGTGTGGTATGTCAAATGGATTGTCAATTATGTTTGGCACTAGTTAAACACAACTCACTTAAAATTCAGCCTGTGCATAAACCACACAATGATTAAGGCTCTTCAGTCATTGAAGAAGACTTAGCAGTTCATGTTGTTGACCACTAAGTGACTTTCACGTGATTATGTAGGTAACAAATTTCCATTTTCGTTTGTCATATCCACTGCAGACGATTTCATACCACTTGAACTTCCCAGAGCAGATAATGCAGTTTTGATAGAACAACGAAAACGTCCACTGCCTCCATACAATGGGTATGGCACATATGAAGATTCAGCAGCCAACTGCAGAAACCTAATTCCAGTGCCACCACACAGAGATTTCAACAAGTTTTTGAACAAGGACAGGTATTTTTGGCTAGTTTGATGCACATAGTCTTTTACGAGTACTTACAAGGCATTTTCATCAATTATTATCAAGCAGCAGGATGTGGTGGAGCTGTCAAGTAAAAATGGTTATACATCTAACAGGTGAAGTTAATTTCATAGGATTGCCAGATGCATCAGGTGCTTGTGTGACAGTACTGGTATCTGTTACAAGATTTGTGGCTTAAATCAGTTTGCATTATGAAAACACAGGATTTATTCTAGCTGATTAATAATATTCTAACATTCACTTATCTTATTAGATGCAGGGTTCATTATTTTGTCCTATATCATTGTCTCACTCATAAGTTTTACTATTTTACACTATTCTGTTGTGAAGTGTTTTGTGGGGGGGGGGAGCTGGGAAGCCAAGCTGACAATGGGATGATAGAAGAGAACTATCTCAGGCACAGTAGACTGATTTCAATTGGCTTTGTTTGGATTACAATTACGGATGTTTTACATGAATGTAAACTTGTGGGTTGCTGTACCAGAGAATTAGCAAGTACAGTATTAAGATTTGCAAACACTACAAATTTCAAAGAGTGGTATTTTCCCTGCTCATAGTATATGTCTTACATTGAGTAGCTAGAAGCAGAACTTTGTCCAGGAAAATTATCAGAAGGACTGCAGAGTAACTTTTATGACTTTCACCACCTTTACTACTAGAGTTCTTGTTTTTAAATTTGCACCGAATGTCACACCAGTATATTTTTGTTATTTATTGCATTAGATTGCTTAGTGCATCCTTTATTCAGAAGTTATTATGGAGACCACACCAATGTGCCTTTTCCTTCAAGAACCGAAATCAGAAATCCCTTTTTATTACATTACAGGCAAGGTTTAGATAGCCACATCCTAAGATTCAAAGCAGAATTGGTCTCCAAAAGTCCAGCAGACAAGGATCGGCAATTTGTCATCAGTTACTACCTTTGTGATGACACTATTTCTGTATATGAAAATCCATTACACAATACAGGTAATACTGAGTAATACATGTGTTATTTTTCCTTTAAACAAGTATCATCTTTCCATTTCATGCTGGCTATATAACCCCTGGAAAAAAAAAAAAGTTAAATGAACTTGGATTCCATCAGTTAGTTGGGAAAATTCTCTTTTTAGTGTGCATCACTATCCTTGTTCTTCCAAAGAAAGAGTTTGTTATGTCAGTATCGTTAAAATTAGTGCAATGTTCTAACACAAGGTTTTTAGACTTCTTGGGTGTTATTTTATGCTATCATTTCTTTGTGTAATATGGAATACTGTTAATGTGTTATCCCGCTGTTCTTCTTTTGTTGTAGTTGTGTAATGCATTTTAGCATTTCCAGTTTTTCTTTTATTTTACTTCATGTTACAGACTTCTGACCCATATGAAAGAACAGACTTTGCCGTTGTCTTCAGTGATTTTATTTGAATGTCCATAATGATTGTGTTTATAAAGTTCCTTTCACTATGATCTTTAATCTTTGGAATTCTATGAATTTGCTGCCTCTTTGAAAATAAGAGTTTTAAAATAATTTTTCGGATTTTCATGGTAGATATTACTCAGATGATGGCCTTCTGGGTTTTCACACTGTGTGGTGTAATGCATTTATTCAGATGTTTCGAAGGAACGTTTCGCCTCCATCTTCAGGGTGACTGAATTCATGTGGATGGTGAAGTGATCTGCAGGAGGAAAATATGTCAATTATATAGGAAGTTTTCCAGAGATGTGGCCCTTTATAGCTAGGGAAAGAGGAAGAGGGAGCACAACTTGCACTGAGCCAGGAGCAACTGAGAGTTCCAAGTTAGATAAAGAGCTATTTTCAAGGCCACAAATAGTGGAAGTTGTGAAAGAAGCAGGCTGTTATGCATATAAGTTGGAAGGTGGAGAGTAAATAACATTATTCCTGCATTAATGTAAGGTAGTGCTGCCTTAGGAGGATGAAATTATGAAATTATTATGTTCTTTAAGGGTGCCTGCTGCCCTTTTTTCCCCCCTCTTTATTTATTATTCTTTTACTTTCTTTCTGGGAATGGATGAAAGGCTTACAGAGAACCCATCCTTCCAGTTTATGAGCTGTTGTATTGCCTGATTTTTTGGCTAGGATGCTGATATTTTTGGGTAGGGTCTGGCGGCAAAGGTCAGTGTTGTGTTCTGCTGTTGCCATCTTCTCAGGATAGTACCTTCATATACAATTGATACATTTTTCTTCTTGCCCTCACCTGTCACCCAGAAGATGGAGGCAGCTCATTCTTCCAACATGTACATACATACATACATACGTACGTACGTACATACGTTTCATTTCGTAGGTCCACAAATTGGAACAAACACATTATACTACACAGTGTAATAGCCAGAAAACCATCATTTGAGAAGTTTCCTGAAGCCTGATGTGGTTATAATTTGTAGTGTATGCTTGCAGGTTTCATTGGTGGGGAATTCATTAAACGTGTTCAAATACCAAAACCAGGGCAACCAGTATATACTTCTGAACCACCTGAATATTTTGGGCCACAGGACTTCTATATTGGCAACATAATTATCCTATATGGCTTTGAATTTATACTAGTTGATGCAGATGAATATTCATTGCGATATATGGAAATTAATTGCCAAGAAGTAAGTATATCATGGATTTTTTTTTAAATTGAACTGTATAGGAATACCTAAACTATTTGTATTAGATCATTTATATTGTTATCCAAAGTAGAAGAATTCTTTAAGAACAACAGAATCTGATTTTAACAACTGTTAGTGGCAATAAAAACATTGACCTTTAAAGGTAAATAATTAGTAAAATGAACATGCTACATAATAAAGATATAGAACAGGAAGGCTGATTTAAGGATATAAGAAACTCATTGGGTCTCTGAACCTAAGCCATGACCTTGTCATTGCTGTCGTTATGATGACGATGACGACAACAGCGATGTTGATGATGATTAAATAAGCTGAGTTTTAAGAAGGGTGTGGAAAATAAACCAAGACAGACAAGAAACGAATAAAGAATAATTTTGTTACAGGCTCAAAGAATGAGTTGAGAATTCTTGGTCTTTTGTTAAAAAAAACTCATAACTGCATGGAGCAGTCCTCCTTAAGGAGCTAATAGTTGCTCACTTATAAATCCCTTGCTTTTATGGCATATTCACATGATCTTCCTTAGTAAAATGAGCTTATAACCATTTTTTTTTCTGTGCTGAAATTGCAATACATTATCTGTAGTCATAAACTGAGGTTTTATGGTAATCCTGAAGAAATTATGGGATGGCACCTTAAGAACAGGCCGTGTACACTTTCTTACACATCACTTCCACTTTATCATCCTCCCATTAAATGCTGTTAAATAAAATTGGAATGAAAAAAATAAAAATACCAGACCCCTATCATGACATATAATTGTGGTTTGATAATATGTATTTCAGTTCCCAAAGAGTAACATCATACTGATAATGAACAAGATCCGTGAAGCCCTGAAGCCCATATATAAACAGTTTGTATGTGAATTCCTGAAGACAGATCCAAATCAAGTGGGTAAAATCTGTTACACTAAAATGAGGTATGTTTCCAAGGTAAATTTTGGGTATTATTTTTATGATGGTCTGACAAGCAATGCATCCATATAAACAAATATATACATATATATATATCTGTGTGTGTTTGTGTGTGTGTGTGTGTGTGATGCTGCAATTTAAATATTCATCTCTTATACTTATATAATACTGTCTTGCAGTGTGCCCCAATTTTTTATTAATTTATTCAAATAAACCCGCAACTGAGCAATGTATAATTTGTGAACACATATGTAACTATTCATAGATGTTCATTTTCCTTAAATCATGTCCCTGTAACTCATTGGAAGTATAATGCCTGCCTGACTAACTTTATGTACAGTCATTGTCCTCAGAAATATGTCTTATATTTCAGTTGTAATTTAATTAAATGTGTATATACCCTTCTGAGCTATGCACATTCTTTTGTTGTAGCAAGGTTTTGAAAGATATTATGGGTGACAACATCACGCATCATGAACTGCTCACTCTGTCTCGTCACTACAATGCTCAGTGTATCAAGGAACGATATACAAAAGAATCACTGAGGTAATTTGTGTATAATTACTGTGTATGTGGTATTTTTATAACATACTGACTAGGTTTCGGGGCCTAGGGTGGTGTAGTGGTTAAGGCGCTGTGCTACTAGTTGGACGGTCCCGGGATCGATTCCCGGTGGTGTCACTGGATTTTTCAGTGACATATTCCTTCCGACCATACCATGGCCCTGGGGTTGACTCAGCCCCTAGTGAAAATGAGTACCAGGAACATTTCCGGGGGGGGGATAAAGGCGGCCGGTGCGTGAGGCTGACAACCTCACCACCTTCATGTGCCGAATGTCATGTAAATCTGGGAACCTAAACCTACTGGAACCCTCTGGGCCACACTGGGCCTGTTACGGGACTCCTTACCTTTTCACTGACTAGGTTAAGTTTCAGAAAATTCTGATAACAGCGTTGTTAACATCTGCAGATTTGAAATTATCCATTGTATGATTACGTGAAACAGCATCAATGTCTGATACTTCAGCATAGGATACATAGCATATTCATGTTACTTCCCTTCCCTCTGACACGTGGTTTCTGATTATTACCTTATACTTTTCTGTCTTGTAGTTTTTGCATGCAGCACATAAAATAAGCCTTAATAAGTAGGCTGTGTCCATCAATTTGTCTGTGTGAATGTTTTATCTCTGAGAATATGGCCCTTTCATGGATTTCAATGAAATTTAGTATATAGGTGGTCTATGCTGAAAGCCTGTGTTTGAATTCAAACTGTGTTTCTCAGTCCACTATTATCTGTTGTAGATGCATTCTTACTTTTTTACATATGGTTCATCCTGTTTTTATTATTCTTATTAACAAGACTGTTTCCAGTAATATTCGTGTACATTGATTGCAGTATGTGAAGCTCTGGATTCAGTTACTTGGGGTCTTACACAGTTTAGAGCATATATGTAGTACAACTTTTCTTATTGTCTTTTGGTTACCTGTAGGTCCATTGTTCATACAGAAATGAAGCGCTTCCTTTTCAATCAAGTGGAACGCTTACATGAAAGCTTCCTTCAGCAGGACCCTGACCGCAGTGGATATGTCTCCAGAGATACGGCCTATGCTTTATGTCGAGGTGCCAAGCTGCCTGTCAGCAAAGGCCTACTGAATGCAGTTTTGGATAAGTATGTCACTTCAGAACATTTCAAGTACTGACTGCAGAATATTTTTTTTTTTTTAAAAAAAAAGGAAAAAGGTCAATATATTTGCTGTCATGTTGTTGTTTAATGAATCTGTTACAGAATTTGTAAGAATGAAGCTGGAGAAATTAATTACAGGGACTTACTGGAGTTTCTAGATCTCAAGAAGATCACTGCAACTCCTTCTGAGCCTACAGATTTTCAGGTATGTTGCACAAATAGCAGCTTTAATTTGTTAGAATTCTGTCTGAATAAGAAATTGCTGTAAGTCTCCAACATTGTCAGAGTATCAGAAAACTGTCTTTCTAACCAGGAACTTTTAGAAGCCAGTGGAAAGTTGGTAATAATGTCTTTTGAGTTCCCACATATCATCTTAAAATTGTTATCCATTTCTGCCAATGGTGGTGCAGTCTGCAGGTATTGGAATATAAATACCTCTGTGATGGTGGTTATTACAGTTGTGTCTTTCTGCCTGTTACTCAGTGGTGCTTATAGAAGTCTAAATGTTCTGAGTCATCATTTTAACCTGAATTCAGTATTTCATGACAAAGGCAGAGTTATGGTATTGTGTGTCATAATGTTTACATGCTAACAATAGCTTTGATTCAGCCAGTTTTCCTGAAGCTGTATTTAAAAATCTTGGTTATTTCAGCTGTGTTAATCAATGTGATGCTTATTTCCTTGGTTTTGATTATGCAGCCGTGGGAGATGGAAACATCATGAGTGCCATTTAATAAGAAGCTCTGATGTTTACTTATTTGACAAATCTTTGGAAAATGAGTAATGTTAAGCCTATATTCATATCAGATGGATGCCATAGCAACCATGTGATACCTCTGTATGAGACAGTTTTCTGACAATAAATGGAGTATTCTTGTAGCCTGTCATGTAAAATGCAGTATCGTGCTGGATTAAGAGATTGTTGCTTTTAAGTAGCAATATTTGCTTTTTGAAACTTTATGAATACACCTATAAAAAATGTTTTACAATGTACAGAAAGTTATACCATAATAAAAAATGTTACTGGACATATGCTAGATGATTAGGTTAAAATCCAAGCAGGGATAGATGTTTTACTATTTTCCATTATCTGCATGTATGTCCATCCCACTTCTTATCCAGTGGGTGGCATGGGGGATCCTTCAGTGAGTAAATATGAATGTAATGTGCCCTAAGTAACATAATCACTCAAGTATTGTGTACTGTGTACAGGCATAGAATGTCAGTCACTTGTATCAGAGTGCATTTACTTTTTCCATTTTCTTGTACAGTGTTAATTTCTCAAAGATTTAGGTAATGTTTACTGAGTGTGCTTCATTCACATCTGTTACCATCATATCCAACAGCTTTGTGATTTGGTTGTAATTCAGTTATTATTTGTTTAAATTTGATTGCTGCAGAAAGCTTATGAAATTCAAAAGAAACATGAAACAAGCAGATACAGCAGCAAGTATGAAGGAATTACTTTTTCAAGTTTATCAAATGCAGCTTCATGAGGCATTATCAGGAAATTACCCATTAAGTTTTTATTATTAACTTTATTCTGTACATGAAAACTCTGTGCTTACTAAAACTGTATAATTGTTGATGGAGAGTGGTTTTGAATATGCTAGTACATAAATGTAGCACTGTTTAACAGCATTTACAGTGTTTTATTAGTCTTTCATATGAGTGTTTTAGTACCCTAACCCATTCTTTGGACAAATATGGCTTGAACTTTCAGTAGCTAACATCAGTTGAAATCAGGATGGTAAAAGTATCATGTATATATCTTACTTTATTTCAGTACATCTTTACATATCTTGGTAACAAAGAAGACAGTAGGATTGGTCCAATAGACTGTCGAACTCTTCTCAAGGATCTTGATTTGGAGAGGCAGGTTGTTGAAGAAAGTGGATAGTACATCCTGTGAAGTCATTTATCTTTATGTGAGTCATATTATCCGCATTCAGACTGATCATTTTTGCCCATATGTTTATGTCTTATTTACGAGTTATCTTTTCTGAGACAATGTGACATGTATTACATTATTATTAATAACAAACTAACCCCTTTAACATGCTAGATCTACACATCTCTGTACTGTACATCATCAAAGAAGTTTTAAAATTAATAAATACACATTTATAAGTTGTTATGTGTAATTCTAAGCCTCACATTTTCTAGAATTTTATTTGCATATTTACTAAAATGTTTTTAAATTATTACATTAATGCACAGGTCTCACATAAGTTCATTTGAGACATTACATGACAAACAGTATTTGGAGGCAATCATTGGAAACTTTGCATACCAGGTTATGGAGGGAGTGTTCTTGAATTTTACTATTAAAGAAACAAGAAGATTAATAATGTATTGAGACTGGCAATACCATTATTTATTAAGAGGTATTATGAAAGAAGGATGTGTATTGCCCTCCATTTTACTGATCATTCAAAATAAAAATCATATCTTCCATTTCATTAATATTATTGTGAGATTAAATCCATGTATCTGTAACAAGAACATTTAAACTAAAATTACTTAAATAAGTAAACAGATAAATGAACTGAAAATAAACGAGTTCAAACAAGAACATTGAATTGTTCAGTAGTTATGAAACAAGAAACATTGTCAGTTTCTGCATAAACATAATGAAATGTCAGCAGATTACAGTTAGCATAAGAATTATGTTATTGCACAATGTTGTGCCCTTGATTCAGTTCTTGTATATCTGCTTCAAGGACAGTTAGCACTCTAGACAAATTCTTCAACTCCTCCTGAAGTGTTTGTTCTTTGGAATTATATAGTTTGTTGTCTTCAGCCAAATCTGATCTGCAGAAAGTAAAATAACAAATTATGGTTTATGCAATTGGCTGATTAGTGTCAAGCCTCTCCTACATTAATACTTTCAAGGTCATCTAGTCCTAGTACAATGTTGTAAATATAAAAGACCTACAATAGATTTTCTACAGTATATAAATCAAAGTTAATTCATAATTCATGAAATTTAATGACCACTTAACATAAAGTTACACAAAAACATTTGAAACAATACCAAATTACAAAAAAGCCTAAGCTATAAAGGGTACTTGTCTATCTCACATTCATGCAGTATATCTTGCATTTGTTGTGATGGTGGTATAACCTTTACATGTAGTCGGAGGAAGTGCACCTAATTCAAGAAAGATGGTGTGAGCAATACAACTGGTGTGGGTGGAAATGGTACTTCCTATTTCAAGGAACTGAATCGTGATGTTATATTGTTACATCTGGTTTGAAGTTAAATTCATCTACCAAAGTTTGGATCGTTAACTTCTTCCTTTGACGACATGTTGTTGTGCATTTTTGGAACAGAGTGGAAAATAGCTAAAGTCCAAGAGCCAAATATCCCTAATGTAATACAGTACACGAACATTGGAACCCTATAGAATTGATATTACTTTGAGTCTAAAATGAAATAAACTTATAACATTCAAATGTGACTGTATATTGTATTATTAATACATAATAACTACAGTTCTGTATCAGATTTGAATTTTTACAGCAAGTAAAGGTACTAAATTTTCGCTGGCAACCAGGGTCAAATCAGATGATGGAAACAGAAAAGGTCACCATAGTACTGGTATTTTGTCAAACCCTGACATGGCTATTGCATGATCATATGTACATTTCTATTAGAATTTAGACTGCATGTGTGTATCTCACTTTGCATCCAACTTTGTATTGTTCCAGTATTTGTCATTAATTTACCTTTTTTGCTAACTTTTGTAACACGGTTTAATAAGAAAATAATGTCAACTTACATGATAGTGTTTATTGCTGACAGCTCAAGAATGTGTCCTTCAGTTGTGTCTGGATTATCCAGTGATTCATTAAACATTGATCGATACTTCATATGACACGAATTAAGCTCGCCTTCAACTGTTGTCAATTCTTTAGAAATGGCACATATTTCCTCCTGCAAGCTGGCGATATCAACTGCCGTATTCTTCCTATCCTAAGATTATTAAACACAGTTTCATTTTTGAAGGTGCATGACATTGTTTTCTTTCATATATTATGTGAGTTACATGCCAGGAGCTTGTAAAGTGCCCATGATACTTACATAAAATTTTGGTCCATTCTGCAACTTCACAGCAATTGAAGCCATTTTACTTTCATAGAATTTTCTGCAAAAGTAAACCATTGTTATATTCTTAGTGCTGACAGAGGAATCATTATAAAATATCATCGTACAAGTCATAGCTGAACATTACATATGTAAGGCCATTTGTGTTTGATCAGGGACATGCCACACAATTAGACTGGACAGACCTTGTGATGAGAACAGACAGACCTTATAGTTAGAATTCAGTACTCCAACAGCTATTAAACAATCATAAATTATTTGTGTCACTGGATGTAATTTATGAGTGGGTCTCAGCCCATAGACAATCTATCCTGACTGAGGTTTTATGTTATTTTCATATTCCTTGTAGCCAAATTCTGAGGCAGTCACAAATTTGTCCATGTCTTCTTCCTTTAATATTATTTCCAATTCAGTTTTTATCGTGTCATTTGATGCTATGTACAAGGGCATTTCCAGCAGTCTGCAGACTTTGGTTACTGATCATATTTGTCCGCTTTGATGTAGTTACCTTCGAGTTTATGCCATGAGTCCAGCATTTATGCCAATGCTGAGAGCACAACTGCAACTGACCTTTTGGAATCACATGTAGGACAGTCAGCTTCTGTTCCTGATTTTTGTGGACATTCTGGCAATGATGCCACTATAGCTGTGATTTCATTCTCAGAGACAATAAGAAATCATAAAGAACCAAAACAGGGAAGTCAGGACTCTGCAGGACCATGACCATATTTGCAGTGGCCAGCAGTTTTTGCTGTCTGTGTTTGTTAGTGAGGAACTGAGGCACAGACTATACAGAGGGTAGCCACATGTTTAAAACGTGCTTTAGAATTACAGAAATGTTTCATATAAGATGTGTAACCAGCCAGCGACATCAAAATGGTACTACATGCGTCTTTATTGATGATTTTACTAATTTTCTGCATGTTTATGTCTGTGCTACTTGCCGAGGGATGGCCTGAATGCTCACAATCATCACCTGAATTTTCCAAACGTTTGAATCAAGAAAACTGCTCAAAACTCTGTGTTATTTCCATGGCATTGTCATCAGCAGCTGTTTTGAGGATTTCATGCATTTCCAATGCAGTGTTCCTGAACTGTCAGCAAACTTTCATGCAACTGCATTGTTCAGCCATTAAAAAATTGTGGATTGCTTTTAACATGAACAAATTAAACACCCACCGAAAAGCAATGCAGAGGGTTATGGCTGCAAAACTTACTGAACTGACTCAGAAGATATTGATACTATAGTACCTAGGGCAAAGAGCTGTAATACGTGCCATTCTCAGTCTAGCAGTGTGTTCAGAAACTTTTGGACATGCCATCATATTCTAAGATAATGTCAAAATCATTAAATAAAAGTAAATAAATAAGTGAATAAAAGTGTAAGTATGCCTATATAAAAAGACAAGAATTTTGTAAAAATACAGTGTATACTTAACAGGCATGTTTGACAGAATTACGAATAACATGCTGGGATCTGTGCTTTTCATCTTCTTGTCATACCCCAATAGCCTGTGTGCCACAGACAGGTGCAGTACATAGTTTGTGTTTTCTTTGTATCCTAGCAAAAAATTGCAGATTAGAGTGTTGTTCAGATGTGACTGGAATTGCCTGTAAAGGTGTTCCTGATTGTTGGGTTAATTATATAAAAAACCATAAGGTTTATATAAAAAAAGCATTTCAAATAAAATGCATGTTCTTTTCTCCTCCACAACTTCTGACCAAAACATTTTTTGTTCTCATAAATATTGAGTACTTATGCTCAATATGTATGCAGAATTTTGTGTAGGTCTTTATATACAGTAAGTGTTCAAAGTGCCTGACAATTAGTGAAATTTTAACTGGCTGACCCTTTTCTGTACATTCTCTACTATAAAATTTCATGGAAACCATTTCAGCAGTTCTCAAGATTTGCATGTTTATAGATGTACAGTGATTTTAATGGGCACTCCATAAGGTGCATACATCCCTAAAATAACATCATGAGCAATGAATTCGTAAATGATAACTAGAACTTAGACCTAACCTCATCTGCAGTGAACCGTATTCAACCATCTTATCGTGTCACAGGTACCATACTCTAACAACAGTAGTATGTTTTCTGCACTGTGTATGAGGAAGTAAAAATTAATGAACACTTGCATTATTAATAATAATCAGACAGTGTCACAAGACAGACTAACCTACTTCACTGGGACAAAAAATGAAAATAACATTACCCTTAGATTTTTTTTGGGATTATATCAGTCAGAAAGATCACATAATAGTCACATTCTTTAGGTTTATCACCCTGTTGTGTGACAGCTTTTTATTCTTTTATTTGTTAGTGACATGTGTGCAAGATTAATTTGGGGTGTCAAGTGAGCATGACACCAGATGTTACATACGAGGGTTGGAACTTTAATAGTGGCAACTATTTATTTACAACTGATACAAAATAGATACATGTTTCGAAGTTTTACTGTCCTTCACTGTA
>JGI20166J26741_11531696_pt1 | contig 12355 bp, 5 predicted proteins | sample TergutCu122P5_FD_26741 | JGI IMG/M metagenome (IMG submission 26741) | reverse complement strand
ACTACATTGAAGGACAGTAAAACTTCGAAATATGTATCTATTTTGTATCAGTTGTAAATAAATAGTTGCCACTATTAAAGTTCCAACCCTCGTATTAAGGTGAAACGGAAGGCAGGACTCTATCGCGTGCCGGATTTTACGTCAACGGGATTGACTTAAAATCCGGCACACCATAGAGTAAAATGCGCAAATATTAGTTTAGGAAACTTCACGTGTAGCCGGTACAGATTCACAAGCTTGTAACACAACTGTCAAAGGCCTCAGCAATTAACGATACAGAATTAAATTCAACATGTGCACCGGTAGCCATGGAGACAGAATCGTGTGATGTGCGACATCACATCACTTTGTTCTATGTACAAACATCTGACAGGTCCGGCTGAGAAATTTCGCGATTACCGAGCAGCTCAAAGCCTCACGCGTTACGTAGTGTGATACGACTATGCACGACATGACAATTATGAAATGTCTGCAGGGCTAACACCTCGGCGAGTTCGCTGTCTTGTTGTCTCTATTATTTCTTTTCTCTCTATTATTCCTAACTATTTTCAATGCAGTCTAAACACAATCACTACTTTTGTTGCGGGTGGGATGATATGAATAGATCGTCAAATGTTTCTCCGGCCTCTTTCGTTCTGCCGTATGTATTGTACAGTACATTGGTCATATGCGGCGAGATATCGTGTTGCTTGTATTTACTTCGTAAAATACTTTTCTGTAGGCCTGTCGTAAACGGCGATATGTTTAGTTCGTCAGTTGTTTCTTAGGCCTCAATTCGTACCTGAATACAATTCGCCTCAATTATAAAAAGAACATAAATGTACTTAGATCGCCGAGTAAAATGTATTTTTCTTTAATTTTGACCCAAAAAATGGAACATGTCGATAAATTTTTGTAATAACACCACGTACGAAATTCACGCATTTTCCTCACGTGAATGTCGCGTTGTTCGATGCAACGGATGGGTGGAAGGACAGACATGCCTTAGCTGGTAGTCGCTTTTCGCAGCTGTTCTGGAAACGAGCCTAAAAGCGCTCACAGACGGAACACACATGTCCACCTGACTTTCGAAGTGACTGTTGCACATGAAGGGTCCGCCTTCCGATTGTGTTGTACATATCACGGGTACAGGTGTTAATTTTTTGAATTATCTTAATGTTGGTTTTCCACAATAACACAGTAAAACAGCGGATAACTCCTCTGATTCACCATCAAATTCAGCTCTCAAAAGAGGTTTGCCCGTCATTATAATAAAACTTCTGTGATCCAATCATCATCATCATCCTCACCATCATCGGCACTAAACTCACAGATTCTCTTGCCCTCCTTCAGAAGTCTCCTCCCCTCTTCTGCCCACCAGCTCGTTAATCCCAGCACATCCTTTCATCCTCTCAAACTTTATCTCTCCTACTTTTCTTATTCCTTCACGCTGCACAATCATCAGACTCCTACGCATAGAGACCTCTTCCATTCTTGCAACACGACCAGCCCACCCCAGCCTAGCAATTCTAATTACCACGTAGAGTCTGGGCTCTTTAAAGAGGTAGAGAAGTTCCATGTTAATCCTACTACACCTCCACTGATCTCTCTCCTTAACAGGACCATACATTCTCCGTATAATTTTCCTTTCGAAATCACCCAACATTTTCTCATCTGTTCGGGATTATGTCCCGTACTTCGACCCATACGGTACTACGGGGCGTACTAAAGTCTTGAATACTAAATATTCGTCGCTCCAGATATCATATTGACTTGTAAATGCCTCTGCGCGGTAAAAATAACATCTATTTGCTACTGTTAATCTGCTCCGAACTTCTGATATTATATCATGTCTTTATTAAAATGTGATCCAACAAGCTTACTTATTTTCGAAATTCCCGAAACATGACGGTGTGATTACAATAACGCACAAGATAACAGTGAATTAATAACGAATAATAAATAAGCAATAAAAACCCAATAAATACAATTTCAGATTCCAACTAACACCATGAAGCAGGCCCCCTTTCAGTAAAGCTAATGGTGGCTCGGTCAGTCAGTACATTCCCCACCATTGTTTGGAACCCGAAGTTCATTATCGTGTTTTACTCATCCTGAATCAGATCAATCCACTCCACAGGGTCACATCCTGCTTCCTTAACACTTAAACTCCCGTACATAATAACTAGAAGGCCGAGTGGTTACCAGTTTGGACCCTTTGAAGAACAGAAAAATCTCTTGTCCCCCACCCGAAAGCCAAACACAGTTCCTCGGTCATTTTGCCCATATCACAATCACTAACTGACTGAGGTATTCTGGCCATGAATGACGTGAATCAGACAATAAAGACAATTTCTGTACGTGTGAGACGAAGTGTAGATTACGATCCACAAAATTCTTATTATTTTAGCTAAACTATTCCTATTTATAAAAGAATCCTGACGATACGGTAAGATTTCCTGGATGACAGACCAGCCTATCCATCTGCATAGGATAATAGAGAAAATTAAAAAAAAAACTAATGTTCATCCAAGTATCCAGCGGTACTCAAACCCATGAACCAAATCGCGGCATTGTAAGTGGTCACATTTTGTTCATTCAGACCAAAACTCTCCCACGGTAATGGCACTTTGCTTTTCATCTTGTCCTCTGACAAGAATGAGGTCTGCCATGAATTCGGAACTAAAGTTAAACGAAGAGATAAAGCGATGTTCGGTGTTTTGCTCAATATACTATCCCATGGCAGACGAAATCTTCTGATACTTGTTACGCAGCCGTACGCAGAGTGGGGCCTATAGGGCAATAAAAATTAGGAAGATAAAATATACGAAATAATTAAATATTGGCTGCATTATGTACATATACAATAATAAGCATAATACAAAATATTGGGGGAAGTATTAACATGTAATTTTTATGTATCTCTGATTTAATGAGGTCCGTATTTTATTACATAATGTAGGCTTGTATCTTTACTGCCACCTATTTGGCATTTCAAAACATGTGCCCTTAACTTCTGCAATGACATAAAAAATTTAAAATTGTATTATTTTTGTCGTGTGGGGGCGCAGTTTAGTATTTTTCCCCGGCGCAAAAAAGTCAGTTGCGATTCTACTTGTAAAATGTGCAAAAATCTTTATCAGGCTTAGAGAGAAATCTGGTTCGTACCCACTCCAAGATTGGAATATGAGAATGTTAGGGCTTCTTCTGAACTTTACACAGGAAATAAAAAAGTTTGTAAGTCATGTTTAATCTGCATTGCCTCCACACTTTGTCGACTGCTGAAACTTGTCAAAATAGCGAAATTAAATTTCGTTATTTCGACACAAGAAGAAACGCCAGGAAATAAAAATAATACACATGAAGGGAGAAAAAGTTTTACACCATCTGAGTAACAAGTCTCTTTGATAGAAAGTCACGGAGTTTCGTGATGAAGTTCGGACTCTTTTAACTGGAGACGTGAAAAAGGAGAGAAAGAGAAGATGACAGGAAAACAATCCAGAGGAATATTATGGAGCAAGAAATGTTTCTTCGCGGCTCAGGGAACAAGTGTTTTAACTGCGACAGAGTGTGAGATTAAGAAATCCCTGCTACCAACAGCAACAGCTGCGTCATATCATTCACTCCGCGGCTTCGCTTCATTCGTAACTTTGTTACGGCGGCTGGCACAATGCTTATCAGACTAATTCCATGCAGCAAGACCCTTCTTGATGAGTTATCGCTCAGATATCCGAGAACATGTTCACATTTCATGCAGATCAGGGGCCCGTGTTCACAACAGCCCGTAACTGGGTCCTGCCATGACCTAGGTCAATCCACTACACGCCCTCGCGTTATACTTATTTAGGATCCATTTTAATATTATCCTCTCTTGTAAACCCAGATTTTCTAAACGGTTTTATCCCCTCAGATCTTCCGGCTAAGACTCTGTATGCATTTCTCATTGCTTCCATACTTGAATAACTGCTCTCGTCCTGGCTAAGCCATCCGCCTTGATCTGAACACCCTAATAACAACTGGAGCAGAATTACGATGTATCACAGAACTTGCTTCACCACCTTATCACTTCCTTTCTCCTATGTCCAAATATTTTCGTTAGCACCCTGTTCTAAAACACCTTCAGCCAATGATCTTCCCTTAAAGCAAGAGCGCTGTGTAACTCAAATTCTGTAAAGCGACATTAAAAGTCATGAAATTCGATCACTGCGTCATGAAATTGTCACTATTGCCACGTCCAGAGTTAAGGAGAAGATGAATGACACAAAACGACCTATATTTTTTAAATATTTTGACATAAAAGTCAAATACAAAGACGGCAAAGAAATTCGAATTCAGTGTGAATACGGCACTAAAGATAAAAATCATATGCACAAGACTACTTTATTTGAGTGCAACTTCGGAAGTGTTTAACATGGTTTTGATTAGTCGTGCAATTAACTTGTGTGAGCACTCTACCTACGTAACAGGTACAGAGCTTGAACTGTCTTCCGTCACCACAATGGTAATAAACTTTTCAAAAGCTAGTAGATTGGAAGAATTGCGGGCGAGAGCGTGCAGTGCCAGATCCGTTGGAAGGCAACAATTGTAATTAGAAACGAAGAGCTGGAAGTCTCTCGAATAGACACAAATCAAGGTCCTACAAATAGCAGGCGATTTGCCACATCTGATACTACAACTGCGCAGAGGACTGGCTCTTCCTTAGCCGTTAACACATGCCTGGTTCAATAAAACAAGAACCATTCGCACGGAAACAGTGACTAGAGGCTCAAATAGTTACATCAAAATATCAATTGACTGACTCAAAGACTGAATTTATTAGCACTGCGGGAAAGGCTTAATGGCTTGTGAGTAATGTATTTATACTAACGTTACAGAATTACACACGCTTTACAAGACAACACTGGACTCTGAACCGAAACAATGAAATAAAACGAAGTCCAGTGGCGTAGATAACAGGTCGGGAGCCGTTGTAACTAACAAAGCTACTCGCATATCTGTCAGTAAACTGCCGTTTGTCGGAAGAACGGAATCTCCAGTCCGAAAGAACGGAAAACATCTGAGAGCCCCTGACCAACTAAGGTAACCGCGTCGCGCGGTCTGCGGGTGCCTCATTTACGCCAGTGGAGGTAGATAATCTTCGTTATGTTTTACGGGTTATTACTCCGTGGAGTAGTGAAAGACCTTCATTACGTTACGGTTTAATCTACCGCCTTCATGTACAGAACAAAAGGGATTAAAAAAAACGGTTATGATTTATTGGTCTACAAGAAACGGCGACAGGCAGCCCTGCCTTCTGTACCCTACGTCCCGGTACTTCGTTTGCTCCAATTCAAAGAATCTTCAATACTGATATTCATGTAGTAGCTCTTGGTCTTCCGACATTTCGACGCCCCGGTAAATGGAGATGAAAATAATGGGATACCGGAGGTTCGACGAGGGACAGTAAAAAAATGGAGCTGGTTGCAGTTCCCCTGCTTACAGAGCAAGATACGAATATCTATCGCTTTAACATCTTCCAGATCTGCTCTGAAGGTCCACACAGCCTTCTATTCAAAGGGTATCGGAGCCGCTCTCCCCAGGGATAAAGCAACCTGAATTTAAGGGTAGCCTAGTGCCGAGTTTACCAATGAGTGGAATTGTACTTCCACTTCTTCATGTGCCTCCATGGCATGAAGAGTGTCAAATTTTAACTTCAACTGGTACAAGAGCTGTAAAACTAATAAGCTAAAGAAATGCAACATGTTCGAAGGAAAGCACGCTATATCTCAATCGGAGGCTGGCGACTCCCCACAGACAACTCCTTCTTGTGGACCCTGTGCATGCTGGGACTCCTTTTTTTCTAAATAAAACGAAACTTAAAACCGACCGTTGTTTGGGTCTCCATTTAACCTTAAAGTTCTACAGCAAAATGCAGGCGTGTGGTCCTTCTCTAGAATTACAGCTTTTGACAGACGCTGTACTCGTAGAATACATTAAAAAAAACAAGACGTTTTTCATTGTTTTTAATGTAAGCAGTTTTCTCGCCGCTGAATATCCCACTCTGCAATTAAATTCCCTTCTTTTCCCAAGGACTTGTAATTTCGCTCTTTTTTATTGTACGTCACGACAGAAATAATGAAGGTCTGTCGCCTGGGTTTTTATCTTTTGTTTGTACAGTTCTGTGTCCGCAATAAATTATTCATCTCATTCCAATTCACTGTAGAAGCTACTTATATTCTCAGGCAATCAGTTTGCTTGTGATCTCAAGTAGATATGGGCTAAGGAGATAGTATATTAACGCCCTTATGAGTCGTTTCAATTGGTATTAGGAACCACTCTACACTTCCGTGGTAAAAATTCGTGCGTAAGAATGTCGCTATAAAACCACTGTTATAGTACTGTTCTAGACACTAAAGTTTATCAACACCATTTCAAAACCTCGGCAGTGAATCTCTTCAATTTATTTCACATCCTATACACAAAAACTCTTATTTTTTTATATCGCTCATTTGCGACAAGGGTGTCACAACTCAAAATCTCCGATATTTCAGGAGAAACTTTTAAAGGCTTTGAAGTGCTATAATTTTCTATGAGTGTAACGACGACACAACTGCTCTCCAGCGGCGAGTTTTGCAAACTGCGTTATGACACTATACCTGTTAAAAGTGCTTCTGCAAACTTTTTTTCTATACTAATAACTCAAAAATGCCAAATTTTGAGTTGTGACACTCTTGTCGAAAATGAGCATTATTATTCTCCTCATCGAAGGTCCTACGTCCAAATAATGTTTGTCCACGGAAATTTCCTAGGCAAATTTCGTGTGTACTTATTTCTTCTGCGTGTTTCACAGGTCCTGACCATCGTATCCCCATTAATTTTTATCAGCTACGCTAAAGGTCTGTATGGCGAATTTTCTAATCTATGGGCTTCCCCACTTAACTAGTAAGGGATCAATTTTTCATTTTCAATTTAATTATGAAGATAGCGCTCAAAAGACAAAATGCAGGTACTTAAAAATCAAACATGAAGAAGTCCCCAAAATCGCCCAAAAAGAAGGAAGACAGTTTTAAACACGTAGGCCTAAGGCCTATTTCCGGCTTAAAACCTCCAGATAAATATTTACGTCACGAATGAGATGTAAAAAGCAGAATGTTGTTCATCATCTATATCAGAATAGGGAAATAAGTAATATTGTTAACTCACAAGAACGCAGCGGATACTGGTGTGCACTTGGGAGACAAAAGAATGGAGTAGATTACACAGTGTTATAAAACCTGAAAGTGTGTACGGTTTATGACTAACACTCCATTTAGCAATGACAGGCAACTGTTTCGAAGCACACGACTTGTATGACTCCCGAAATCAATGAAACTTCTCATTTGTAATGCTGACCACGGCTGCAGAAGGGTTGAATACCCCCCACTTGTTTGTTTGTTCACGTCACAAAACAAACGATGACGCTCAGTTCCACCACGCGGGCAACTAAGTAACTATCAAGAGTAACAAAAGGAAAAAAATGGACTCCGTCAGAGAAATAGGTCCCCGAGGGGAGTTTTCTGCCGATTAGCACAAAAAAAAGTTGGAATGTGAGGATGCTAAATTGAAAACGATTTTTACCCTGCTTCACGAGTCATTTAACAGACGGTGTGCCTTCTATCTTTATGTCGCCTGTATTCCTTGCATTTTTTTATTTCACAGTCTCGGCGCCTCCTCCGCTCGCGAACAAAAATGACTGTCTTAGTACTTCAACAGGCCAGCAATGTTGCTGTCGGAAATGGCCCCAACATATACACAGATACACTTCATTAGCCCGTCCCTTAAATTTTCAAACTACATAGCACTAAAACGTTCAGACCAGTGACAAGGTAATTTATAGTAAAAGCTGACGGTGAAAAACACAACATGCGTGTAACAGCAAATTCAGTGAATGCTGGTAACAAACCACATTTTCACTCACGCAGAATTGAGGAAGAAACAGCCTGAAATGTCTGTATAGACTGCAGTTCTAGAATAAATGCTGTTTGTTTCTTGGTTTATTTACGTTTTCTCAAATTACAGATTTGAGAGGGTGGCTGTGAAAGATGAAGAGGGATAGATAAGGACAAGATGGCCATAGCCTGTTTATGTCGGCCTATTATCCCAGCATCACCTTGATCGACGGAGGAATAAACTAGAGACTTCAGAGAATAACAGGCCTAAACGTCGGAATTTCATCCATTGAGTGAATCACTGTCACAAGTTCAGTTCAGCAGGTTTGCAGTAAAAATATGGGTATGAATACCTTGACAAACAGTAGAAAGGGGCTACATTCCTAATGCTTAGTAGGCGTATATAAAAGCCTTTGCGCAGAAACCACAGATGTTCGTTAAGAACCTGAGAAAAGAAGTACTTTCAGTAATCCACTTTCTGAAGCAAGAATAGAAAAGGGAGAAGAGATCGGAGGCAATGTGTGGGGGTGGGGTGGGGGTTTACAAGGCCGACGCGACGGCTTGATACGTCAGTTTGGAGCATGAAAGTTATGCGGTGCATGGGAAATACTAAGCTGAGTTCACTCATATATCATCTAAAGAGTACAAAACGGTTTCCGTCCTAAATATCAGTAAACTCGCAGCATTTCCATTACGAAAAACAACTGGTTCATATTCTCTAAGGAAATAAGAACTATTTAATAGATAATGTCAAAACAAGCACCTGTATTAAAACGTACGCTTGCACATATAGTCCACTAAGACTCCAAAACGTTCCGCTCTCCTTCAGGTCATCTTCAGGGATTTTCACATCAAACAAATACAAAACAGATGATTTACCAGACAGATTAAACCCAAAATGCGGGATCCTACCTCACATAACATACAATTCCTCAAAATGCAGGATACTCTTTCAAATTGGGTGATACTGCCTCAAATTGCGGGATAATGCCCCACTTTGCAGGATAAGGCCTCAAATTGCGGGATACTCTCCCAGTTTGCAGGATACTAAATTAAATTCCTGGATAAAACCTCAGATTTCAGGGTGCTAGCTCGAATGGTGGGATAATATATCAAAGTGCACAATACTACCTGAAATTATGGGTTACTACCCCAAATTTCGTGATATCACCTCAACATGAACGACTCTGCCTCGCAGGGTACTATCTCATACTGCTTGTTACTACTTCCAATTTCTTGATGCTATCTCAAACTGGAGGACTGTGCCTTAAATTGCACGATACTATTTTACACCGCAGGTTAAAATCTCAAATTAGGGCAAAAAATTTTCAATTTCCTTTTCTTTAATCAAGCAAACATTCTACTTTATAAAGTGTGAGTTACTGACAGCGTATTAAAGACCGTACATAATCCACAAGTACACAAAAAATGAGCATTCACATCTATGTGCCGATGTGTCAGCTATGTCGTAATGGACGAAACAAATCGCAAGAATAAAACTATAATCCTTAATTTTCAGCTTGTGTCAGATCTCCTCGAGTTTTCGCCGGCTATCTGACTTCAACAGTTAAAATCCACAACACGTTATATTCCAGATTATTAAATAAAAGTACGTTATCCTGGTCGGAACACAGAGTTCGGAAATGGCCTGAGTTCAAACAACATCTGCTCACAGTATGACTTCTGTGTGTTTACATTCAAATATCTGAGAGTTTATTCTGAACTAATTTGTCAGACTTCCTGCAGACAACACAAACACTTTTCTTTTCCTGTTTTTAAGGCCGCACCTAAACAAAATCCTATTAAAATCGTGTTGCAAATGACAATATAAGATTTACATAAACATGGGGAGGGGGGGGGACAAAATTGACCCTGTGTATTAAGAGGCATCTATTCTGTGTCCCATAAAACGCAAGTATGTCATTTTATTCTGTCTTTACACCACCCACATAATGGTTTAGAAAATATTTCTATTTTTTATTTCCAGCGCTTCAAATCAGTAGCCAAAAAAAAAATCTTAAGTAAACAAAATATTGAAAAAACATTTGGCCCCCTTTTACCCCCCTTTAAAGTTAGGCCTATGCCTGCTAGAGTTTGGAATTGGTTCGGTATGCAGGCCTACAATGCAAAGGCGTTATATCACATTTGCAAACGAAATAAACAACGTAAAAAACAACTCGATCTCACTTAAAATACGCATATTTTATTCGAATCCGTTCTTGATGTAATAGGCATGTAACAAAACACGACGAAGAAAATTACACCTTTTGGAAGTGGTGGACAAATTAAGGAGGATGAAATTGGGAGATGCGTACATGAGAGATAAGACAAATACGTGACTTTAGTCAGAAAGCCCTAAGGAGAAAGGTAATTCGGGAGAACTAAGCGCAGTTGGAATAACAGCATTAGGACGAATCTTAAAATAGTACATAAATGGAGGGATTGAATTTCATTTCGTTTATTGTAAGGGCGGGTAGCAGACTCTAGTGACCACAGCAATGAATATTAAGGTGCCAAATGAGGCGGAAAATTTCTTGACAAAATTGAACGGCTACTTATATATGTGGGGGGAAATCATAATTGGTTTGTCAGACACTAGTGTCAGTGCGAGAACAGTGACGTGAATTGTTAACTATTAACCAAACTGAAATAAATCTTTGAATGCATTCGTCTCACCGAAGCTAAATGTGCGCATCAAACTGCTCAAAGGCACTTAGGAATTATAAAATGTTATTTCAATTTAGGACCATTATTCACAGCAAGCTGTAAAGCAAGCATATTAGAAAAAGAGAGAAAAAATAAAAATAATAAAATTCTAAGTGAAATTTAAAAGACGTTCAGGAAACTGAAATGTTATTTTGGCAAACTTCAGAGTCCGACCGATGAAACACTGACATAGGCCTAAGCGATTGAACTACCAAAACAAATTTTTATTGGAAAAATGTGCGTGCTAGTCAATGTCCTACTGAGTTCAGTTATATGAAGGAGCTACAAGCGTTCGTCAGAACGTGTAAACAGGTCTCAATAAACTAAGGTTTCACTTCACCACGAGAATAAACATCAAGTGCGATAATACGTGAGAGCGTTGCCCAACAAATAGCACATTCGCAAGAGATAGCGAACAGACTGTGTGGAATGTCAGTCACGTGCATGACAGATAGCTGCTCTCAGCGTATCTGCAAGTTATTCTTCCTTGTACAGCACCATTTCAGTAAACAGAAAGCGCCTCGCAATTCTTGAGAAGGGAGTGCTGAAAGGGATAATTGGGATGAAGGGACAGGAACGACACGAACTTGAAGAAATTTCACAAATAGCTTCATAATTAGTCCGATCCTACCGAATTTCGTGAGATGTTGCAGGATAAGTACAGTAACATGATAACCGCATAATAAAAATCCTTTTTGAAATTTGAATTTCTGACAGCGGTGTTGATGAAGACTCAAGTTTTGTGGGATGTTACGCCGTGTCTACGTTATGATGGAGTGTTGTTTATTCATCTTCAGTCCAAGAGAGACTGCTTGATTCTGAAGATGAAGATATTAGGCTCTTCCAGAAAGTCAGTAAATATTTACCAGTCAAGCCTTCCAAACGGAAAACGTTGGGGGAGCTTAACGATGAAGGAAAGCAATCCGATTATTCGAAATATCGGCAAATGCTACCAGTCGACATGACGTAACATCCCAGAAGACATGAATACAAATTCTTCGTTAATATACCGAATGGGGGAGAGTCCCTGAAGACAAAGGTGTCGAGGGGAGGGTAAAATTAAATTCGGTCATTAAAAAATAAAGTTCAAGGGCGAGGACTTCGTCCTGTCCCTCAGGAAATGGACAGGTGGCGGTCACTTTAACACCACAATTGACCTCCAGACTCTATACAGGCTTAACCAGCTGATAGACAAATAATGTCTCAAGAATAATTCTACACGATAGAAAAAGTACAGGTTGCTCTCCTGTAGATCTTCAGTCTATGTTTACCAGTTAATGAATGACTTGAACTGTATTCAATGAAACTTTTATTGCTATGCCGTATCTGAAGGCCCTAATCCCGAGTATAATTAAAGAAACCGAAGATGGCTCTATTTCATAAAGTATATCGTGACGCTAAACAAAATGTTCGGTTAAGTGGCGTCAGTGCGACGAGCGAATAGTTATGCAGGCTGATCACGATGCAGACAAGGCGGACTTTGCCGCTGCTCGATAATAATGCACAGGAATAAGGTTTCGTGGTGTAAATTAGAATACACTGCCTCAGGACGGATCAACGGTCGGTGGTACTGTAACAGAGAGATTTGAATATATATCCCGAGCTCAGCGCAAACCTTGCAATACGGAGATGGTTTAGGGAGATACTTCGTTCCGTGAGTTGCATTATAAGCTGAGATAGTTAAATCAGTTTTATTATGTCACTTCATTTAGTTCAATTTTAGCATATTGTTTATTAGCTTCGCTTTGTCATGTAGCCAGTCG
>JGI20166J26741_11531474_pt1 | contig 12359 bp, 5 predicted proteins | sample TergutCu122P5_FD_26741 | JGI IMG/M metagenome (IMG submission 26741) | reverse complement strand
ACACCCCGCACAATCGAACAACTCAAAGACGCTATACGCCAAGAGATTCAAGCCGTCAACTTCGACACTTTGGGAAAAGTATTCCAGAATTTGAAGAAACGCATTCAAATGTGCTTGGACGTGAAAGGAGACCAGTTTCAGCATTGATACGAGCAGGTCCTGTTTTGCATCGTTGCCGGTATGTGTATATAAATTTTCAAGTCATTATCTGAATAAAATAATTTGTTATAGAAAATAGTTTGGGGCCTCTTATGAGAGAATTACCCTGTATTATTCAAGCTGTAGGTTCCAAACACAAGCCTGTCAGTCAGTTAAAACATCGTAGTTATTGGTAAGGTACAGGGTGTTCGGTGCAGCCCAAGTGGCTTAATACACCACGTCAGTTGTTTAAGAAGAGGAGACTGATTCTCTCATCTTCAACGTAATCTAAGAAGAATCTTGAAACAGCAGAATATCGGCAACTCAGCTTCAAGTGACACAAAAATCTGTTAACGAGAAGTGCGTATTCTTGAGTGGGCCGGAATAGTTCAGTCGGTATAATGACTACGGAAAAGGATGGAAGAAACTGAGTTCCATTCTCGGTAAGGATATTTCCCCCATATCCAAAACGTCCAAACTGCCACTAAGTGCCACTCAACTTCCTATTTATTGGGTACCGGGAATTCTTCCGTCACCGGCAGGGGCCTAAGCTTGACCACTCACATCCCTCTAGAGCCGGACTTATAAGTGAGTGGAACTGTAACTCCACCTTCCACTTTTCAGCACTAGACTAAATAGGAATTTTGAGCAGGATCCAGCCCTTACTAATTGATTGTTTCCATATCAGTCAGTGTGAGATACTCCACCACTTGGACCAAAACAGTTTCGAGATTTCTATGACGTGTGGAATTCTCATAGCCCACTGAAAATAAAAGTTATCACTGCAAGGTTGCAAGATCTTCCTTTAACACGAATGGATGAGCCCTAGATTATTTTAGCAAAGGTGTATAGACTTAGACGGGCAAAGCAGATTCACTTGCCTATAGGAGATAATCGCTTGCATTGAAATTGAAATGACTGCGGATAAACCTTTTGTCGTTTACTTCAAGGTGTCATTTCAGTACCTGATTCGAGGGTCTTGACTTACACTGCGCATAGCCGCAAAGGTAAAAAACTATGGTTCATATATTTGCACACATTCCATAAACACTTATTTTAAAGCAGACACTAGAAGCCGAGGTACCGTAATCTGTACAGTGACTATGTTACAAGTTGGACGGACTGGGTTTCCAACCCCAATAGTAGCAAGAGATTATTCTCTTTTCTAGATCGTCCAGATCGGCCCTCTGGGGCCCACCCAGGCTCCTATTCAATGGGTAACAGGGTTCTTTCTTGGAATTAAAATGGCCTGAGAGTGAAGCTAACTATTCGACCCTATCTAATGGCAAGGTTAAGAATTGGTGGAGATAGATCTTTAATCCCTTTATCTGCTTTCATGGCTTGAAGAGGGAAAATTTTACCCTTAAATTTTATCTGTAGTTCTTTATATAATCGTACTAAATTTGAACTGGATTTTCCACATGACAGTCTGGTCCACACACGTTAAAATTGTGTTCAACCACGTCATTTCTTAGCGGGCTTCCACATTTTGTCATATTTTGTACAAAATTTTCATGAGTAATATGTTACAATTCGCGAAACATTTCAGAACCTATCCTTGCTGGATATACTCGTATTTGCAGTGAAAATGTAACACGTGTTCACTTTAGAATAAAGAGAGGGATATTTTGCTTCACAACCACATCCCACAATCGAAATTTCGGAGGAACTAGTTGAATTAAATTTGTTTGACTAGAATTTCCTTTATGTCTTAACTCTACGAGGCCAGAAGCCTTTACAAATAATACGGGAATTGTCAGCTTGTACCTCACAGAACACATCTCACGAATACTGACTGGTCAATGCTGCTTATTGCAGACTAATATGAACGGTATAGCCTAAATACTCTGCAGATAAATCGACATTTCTAAATTCTAACGTGATATATGTAGTGACCACGACGGTTTAAGTATTTAAATCCCTACTGAAACCAGTGAAATTTGAATAGTATAGAAATAAAGCAATGATTTACACCTTATAAAATAAAACGATATTTGCGCCGTGTACAGGCATAGGTATAAGCGAGTCTTCGCTCTTCTGGGATATTACGCAGCGTAGATCGCTGGGGAGACCCAGACGCAGATGGGAGGATAATATTAAAAAGGATCTTCAGGAAGTAGGAGGGGGATGTGGGGAATGGATGGAGTTGGCTCAGGATAGGAACAGGTGGCGGGCACTTGTGAGTACGGTGATGAACGTTGGGGTTCCAAAAATGCGAGGAATTTCTTGACTAGCTGCAGAACCAGTTAGCTTCTCAAGAAGGACTCTGCTCCATGGAGTAAGTAAGTAAGATCTTCAGTCACCGACGTTTTGGGACAAATTACCCTTCAAATTTTCAAGGACCAACCAGTTCATCTTGGACTGCTTTACCCCTGAATATGGTATGGATAGGCTATTTCGAAACGTCGGTAACTACCAATCTACACTGCGTAACATCACAGAAAGGCGAAGCTCTCACTGACGCTGCGGCGGAAGTCAGATATCACACTAAACTGTAAGCCTTTCATATTTACCAAGTCGTAGATGCACTGTTTAAGAAAAGAAGGAAAGGAAAAAATGTGAAAAAATAAAGAAGCAAAAATGAAAACGGTGGAATTGGGAATGAAGTAGGAAAAACGACATTTTAACACTACGTCTGGAGAGAAAAAGAAAACAGGCCAAAGTACGGGACAAAAAGCAGTTTGGTAAATGAGGATGGAGAAACCAAGAAGTGGAAAAGAATGCAAATAAAGGAGAGTGGGAAAGCTCACGATGGAAATGCCCCTAATTCGCCCGTCTTTTTCGGCCGCAGCGCGCCATCTGTGAGTGTGGTTTTGACTTACAACTAGCTGTCAAAACTACTAACTTGACGATGAAAAATTGAGGAATGAAAATGGGACTATAAAACCTCGAAACTAAATTAAATTTTAGGTATATCGTCGGAAAAGAAAGCAGTGCTTATGGTTAATGACGCGACATTAGAAGCACGACAGCATAAATCAAAATCATCCCTGTGTTCACATGGACGAGGTAGCAGAGAACCATGTGACAGACTGCAATCAGTCATTCTCTTCTGAATTTTTTAAGATTACTCATGATACCATAAAATATGCGATGATTTTTTTTTTACTGTTTTCAACTTTTCTTTTCCTTTTAGGTACGTTTCAACACCCTTGTCACTTTTGAGCATTTGATTAGATTCATTATTTCACTGACAGCATTGGATCATTATCAGTCTGCATTCAGTTTATTACATTTGTAACAAGCAGAAGATGTTAACAAGTTGTCTTGACATTTTATAAAATTAAAACTGATTTAATGTACCCCGAAGCCCACAGTCAAATTATTATTGCACAAAGTAAATGAAGTGAGCGAACATGGAACCTTGTGCAAAACTCTATTTCCTCCAGCCATCAGTTCATCCGTACATCCTTCCATGCAGCCATCTACTCACTCGCCTGACCATCCACCCTCTTATCTTTTTTACTAGGTATGCCAGTCACCCCCTACCTCAGTAGAATGTAACTAGGTATGACCACTCCAATACAAACCTTACAGTTTAAGCTGATATAAATACACTCGTTAAACAAATGTAGCATTTAAATAACTAAATGTTGTTTAATTAGCTCTGTAAATATGCCGCTAAAATAAGAATACACACAATAAAACAGAAACTGTACCACTGATAGGCCCCCTTCCCCCACTTTCACCACCGGCACAAATACTTCCTCATCTACAACTTTGCCCGTATTACAATCGCTACACGAGCTCGGTTAGTCGGCCATTCTGAAATTCTATCTCAGATTTTCAAAAGCAAATATCCCGCTGTGTTGTGGTAATATAATATAAAAGGTATGTATTAGACAAAACGCAGTCAAACCAGTGACTAATTTCTATTCAGCGCTGTTTAAACCTAGAAGGGGGTCAGCAGAGACGTTTAAGGCTGCCTAGCTAATTGTATCGATATAAATAGAATTAAACTTTCCTAAATATGCATGCAGTTCTATACATGTTATTAATCTGTAGTTAGCCCAATGGAAATTAGAGGTTGCTTATATGTTGTTTCAACTTTAGATCCTAAGAATTATTTTACTGTACACGACTTTTAACATTCGATTTTATCTCTACTCCTACTTTAAGTAGGTAGGTTTCACCCTTTCATAGGCCACGAAGGCCCTTAGGGAGAGTAGACGTATACTGTACTCTAATTTTGACCTCTGCACTAGAATGGGTGAGGGGTCAGCGTCTCGCCCCAGCCCCACCTTATTTTTAAGTAATCTGAGTCAAAACTACTACCTAAAATTTATCTTCCTTGATATGGACTTTTAAAATTTTGTAAGCTTGAGTGTGAACTATATACAGGTCGAAACACGTCGCTCTTTTAGGCACATAAAATCTATTGTCGAAAAAATATAGTTGTGTTTTGACAGGTACATATTTTATATATCAATGAAACTCGGATATTTGCAAACCTAAGCAACGCCTTCTAATTCTTAACATACTTGCGTAAAAATAAATTACGGCCAGTCAACTTGCCTGAGTGTTAGTAGGTTTACATGCATCACGACAAATCAGTTTCCAGGGACCTGCATTATGAGCACCACGTGCAGCTACTTTGCTATAAAACCTCACGTTTATGTATTTGTACCTTATACCTATCACGAACGTTAATCCCATTTAAATCGAGACAATTAACTCAGCAACAATGCCAATATGGTAACCTAAGCAAAAGCCTTACCCTTCTCTGCTGTCACTGTTTTATGTTTCAAGAGCGCTAAATAAAAATTAGTTACTGGAGACAATAATAATCGACTTAACTTCATTTCACATACTCATAGGCCAATACCAAAACCGCTTATGCACGAAGGAATTCAATAAATTATGTTCCCTGAAACAAGCGAAATAAAGGAGAAACCACTTAAATAGTAATACAAATATGACTAAGTAATTTCACTGAAGCATAATTACGTTTCAGGGTATTACCCTGGCACCCTGAATGATTTTTTTACACTTTTATAAGAGTTTAAAATCTGATCGCATTAAAAATAGTATTCTTGCAACCGCAACCATTCAGAACACTCACTTTCCTCATTTCTGTTATTACTGAAGATGCCAAAATGGGACAAATACGTCAGTTTACCCGGGGAATGTGCAAGAGAAAATGACACTTCAGTGGCATGAATGACCTGTTGTTAATGTTGTATTCATTTAAGATTTAATGATTTTTTTATCTATGTAACTTTACGTGTTAAGCATCACTTACCAACACCTAATTCAGAACAGTTAAAGTCAGAGAACACCACACGCGGAACATTACACATGTACTGTACATTTCATGAATAAACAAACACACATACTACGTACATCCTATCTAACATTACACTGATGTAAGTGAATACATACCGTATTTTGGGCCATGTGTAATATTTATTGAGTTTGTGAACAACAGACTTGCGTGTCCAATATATAAATATTAAGATCAACTAGATTTTCAAAACAGGAAATAATGAATTAAAAGTCCTCCATACCGGACACACACTTACAAATAACCTGTACGAAGGAAGTATTTACTGCGTATTGATAGGGTTTTCTACGAAACAACAGGAATATTATTTCCACTATGTCAAACATGTGTTTCACAAAACAAAAGATCGCGAAGCTAAATATAAGGCTTACGTATAACCTGAAAACGCAATCTCACAATCTTATCTGCATGCTTTTACTCAGATTATTCCTAAAAAAACTCTTCCCAAGAATAATGTCATCAATGTACAAAAATAAACGTGGGATAAAGTTTCATTACGCACAAATCGGTCTAAATAAGACGCTGTTTGGTTGTCAGTTCCTTAATACATGAAGATGCAAGTCTTCAGAGACTCTAGCCGTGCTGATTGTTTAAATTAAAACCGACGTTCCGGAGGCGAATATTGTCTCCCCACTCAGCATAAAGCATTTACAGGGAAGTTTTCGTAACATCCCAGAGGGCTTAAATCTTCATGATGCGATTGTAAGAATATCGAATCTTGCTTATTGCATATTTGTAGGTTATTTGTGCCTGGCGCTATTCCACTGCTTTCGAGCAGTTTAGCATCGCATCGTAACATAGAAACACACCAGCATAATGTCACTGCCTCTCTTTTTCTCTGAACTCCAAATATTATCTACAACAGCAAGAAAAGAACATTTGAGGCCGAGTAATGACAGAAACTTCAGGAACGACCGTGGCGCTATCAGGAGATCAGAAACATTAAATAACACCGTGGCGCTATCATAAGATCAGACATGTTAATTACGACCATGATGCTATCAGATCAGAAACATCAATTACAACTGTGGCGCTATCGGAAAATCAGACATGTTAATTACGACCATGACGCTATCCGGAGATCAGAAATATTCAATACAACCGTAGTGCTAACAGATCGGGAATGTTAAATACAACCTTGGCGCTATCAGGAGATCAGAGAAGTTAATTACAACTGTGGCGCTATCAGATGGGAAAAGCTAAATAAGACCCTGGCGCTGTCAGGAGATCAGAAGTGTGTGCCAACTCTCAATGCATTTATGCGTTAACTCATAGTCCTCAACGTTCACTGTAAATGAGACTGTCCTGGGCACAGTGTGAAAGTAAATTTACCATCCTTTCTAGTGGGACCATACGTGGAATTCAAATAAGAAGCCAGATAAAGAATTCACATTACTTGTGTCAAAGAATTCCGAAATAAGCAGTGTGAGATTTCCTTATCACAAGATCGCGTACCATTAAGTTCGAAACAGAGAGATATTAACAATTTATTTAAAGACTCTCTCGACTGCTAATAATCTCTAATGTCGGTGGACGGTGAATGAAAAATGAGTATGAAGCCTTGGTGGAATGATAAAAGACAGGGAAAAACGAAAGAACGGGTACACAATCTCTTTTCCGAAACTCTTGGGAACAGACATTTTCGGAATTCAGAATTTTTCAGGCTGTCTAGTAACGTATATTTCGTAAAATCCCAATCTAGGTCTGGGGCAACACCTCTTAATCAAATATATTACTATTATGTCTGTAGCGAAATGTACGAATATTCACACTAAGTGGGGTCTAAATAAAGAATATAAATAGTACTAGAATTTATTTACAGTTTATTTATGTCCTATGGTTATAATGAGTTATGTGGGTCCAAAATTTCGGTTTTCAGAGATTTCCGGATTTCAGAATTGTGGATGAGGGATTGCGGACTTGTATTTTGAGAAAAACCTGACCCAGCGCCACTATGTCTGCCACAAATCCCGCATTAACAGATTTAGGATCAAACCCAGGCCCCCGTGGTGACAGGCCAGGGACCAAGCGGCCGAAATATGGCATATCATGTGTTTCGCACAACGTTATCGTTCTTCATTAAGGAATTGTGAAGGGGGTGGATGTGACTTTGGTTTTACACAGAACATTATAACAAAATAAAACGGCTTGTGTAATGCAGTTATAACACAGTTCGCTACCCAAGCGTAACGAAGTTGGAAGCCTCTACAAATTCAGACTCAGACCAATATTAAATTGCACGCACAAAGTAATTATTGCACAGTACATAAACTACTGTGTTATAATAAGACCTCCGCTCGACTGAGGGACTTTATCAGATACGGGACGGGTTTTAATTAGAAGACTTCACGCAATACACACTTCAAATCCTTACAAAAGTGAACTATTCTGCATTGATACCATTCGTACAAAAATAATGTATCTCTGTATATTTCAGTTCTGGTAACTACAGACTTAAGAGGTATTTAAGGAATGCAGGCAAGACGGGGTTGGTATTCGCCTGGCGAAGGTATAAGACTCAGCTAATACTATTTGTACAAAAGCATTTATCACTTACATTTCACGCAACAAAAGTCTCCAAGTGTTTTTGCGGCCGATGTATTTGGGACTGGTATTTGCCACTGACATCCAATGCCATAAAACAGGTACTAGCCTCATACCCTGCGCCCCCTTTAACCATCCCCTTTCCACACTACCTCACCTCAAAAGTAACACGATACGGTAACTGGACTGCACTCCGTAGAACTGAGGTCTTTGTGACTATAGTGTGTGTATTTGTACTTCAGTGTTTTGTGAATAATTAATTATCGATGGTGCTGCAGCGGGTGACAGATTTCTCACTAAGCGATCATGTAATTAACCACTGCGGCCACCACGACTTCATGAACTTTAAGAAATAAAGATACGGTTTTAACACGCCGGTACCACAAACGACAGGTCACACACATACATACACGCACGCACACACACACACACACATACATACTTACATACATAATTACACACACACATATATACGTATATATATGTATATATAAGGACGCACGCATGCGCGATTCTAAGCCACACAGTCAAAATGCATTGCCTTGCCGAAAATTTTGTATTACTGTTTTATCACACTATGTGAATATTTGCCTAAATAAACTATTTACATCATTTGGAGATAGGCAGCCTACTACTACCGTCCCTCAGCATGCCTTGTCACACTCTTACTCTCCTCCTACCGGCATCTATTGCTCTCTGTCTCTGTCTCTCTCTCTCTCTCTCTCTCTCTCTCGTTCTTTCTCGGTTTGTGCTATGTAGTGTTGCTATGCAAGGAAGAGCTTCAGCAGAGAAGGTGTACAGTGTAGGTGGAGTGGGAAGCGATGCGGACGACTTCAAATTCTACCACCCGTGTTCATTCTTTCGTCGACCCAAATGTGGCAACCACGGAGGATTCAAGTCTTCTGGAATATTATGACATGTCGACTGATAAATAATTCCCGATATTTCGAAACACTGTAGTGGCTCTATTTTCGTATTCAAGCAGTTTTAGACCTGCATACCCGCTGCCAGAACGACAAATGTCAATAGTTACCACCTTATTTATAAGGGAATTCGAGATTAATATTTATTATTTATTTTGGGTAACATTATTCATATATATTCTTACTTTTTCATTAAATTAAAGGCAGTCACTGGAGATTATAATGACATGGTAACTGCTTAGTTCATTCCCATCTTGTAGGGGGGATTAATGTCTATACGGGGCATTACATGTCTGATCCCAGATCATATACGAGACCTCACAATTGACTGCTTAGCATAAACTTTTCCCTGTTCACGCCACGAGGCATTAGATGGATGTCAGTGGTTAACTTCACACCCCGGCCGATTTAACCCCGCGGACGTTCCCCGGCACCCTTTGAATAGGAGCCTGGGCGGGCTCCAGAGCCAGTCGGGACGTTTTTGAAGAAGAGAAAAATCTCTTTCCCCTACCGAAATTTGAAAACCGGACCGACTACGCTACCCCGGTTCAGGACAAATTAGATATTTTGCTATTTACATGACACTTAAATAAGTACTTAATGTGATATCTTTATTGCGAAAGGAAGCTACAGCTTTTCAGAAGAAAGGTCTCAAGTTATAACTTCTTGATACACTCCTTTCGTAATACGGCGTCACTTTCAGTCTTACTGGAAAGCCACTGTCCGTCATAGTCATGAAAATGCTGCAATTTCACCACATATTTACCCGAGGAATGTTCAGAAAATTAAATACTTTAAATTATGGCACCTAAGGACATCTTGCACAAACAGCTGCACATTACTGTAGCCAGGACTTCACCGGACGACAGAGGAGGTACGTTGCTACTCAGAATCACTTTGAACAAATCAGGTACGCTGGTACAACCGTTCAACTAGCACAAAGTTTGGAATCCCTCTTACTCTTCTCAACAATATTTACATATTTTTTTCACGCACGACAGGCTGGACGACGGAAGCATCGTCGTTCGTTTCCCGGCAGGGGCAACAATTTCTTGTCTTCTCCAAAACGTTCAGGCCTGCACTGTAACCCTCTCAGCGTACTATTCAGTGGGAACCGGAGGCTGTTTTCCTGAGGGAAAGCTGAAAGCGTAGAGCTGATTATTCACCCCATCTAATGAGGAGGTTGAGATGACTTCATGGCGTGCACAGGAACGAATTTCCTTCTGGTTTTATGTAGCATTTAGCCTGTATTTCAGTTACTTTCGAGAGAAAAACACGAAAGAGACCATTTACATCTCACACCCCAAACAAAGGGCTTTCATTGCATTATGAAACACAGCAACTAGGAATAAAACGGTCAAGAGAGCTGCGGGCAAGTTACTGGACAAACGTAGCTAAGGTACATGTGGGGATTGCTGTCGTAGTGAGACCATTTAGTGTTTTCTGTAGTTACTGAAAACTGAGGAAAATTCTGCCCCCTTTTTATGACAGAGAAAGAACGAAGAGAAGCAAGAGAGAAACGTTGATAACAAAAAGCCAAGCGGTGTCATAAGAATATAACAACCTACATCGTAATCGTCATGATAACCACAAATGCCTTATTTTCGAAATAGGTCTGGCTTAACTGAGTCTATGACTAGGAATATTTTGGATAATTCACACGTACAGGACTGACCTGAAATGTACCACGACAATGTTGAGTTTTCAGAGTCTGAAACGTGTCCCTTACATTTGAATTACACTGTAAGACCGTGTTTGATTTACCGGATTCTTACCTAGACCGTGTCGCCACGGACCGCTTCGAAATTATCTCAAGGCCACAAGAGGCCAGTATTGTATTTGTGGATTAAAATAAGGTCGTCTTTTGACGGAAGGAGAATTTTTTATGGGCGACATAGTCTGCCTCGAAGCTGTTTGTTATACCGCAGCCTGATTACACTCCCGAATGTACAAATTAGCCCCCAAATGTTAATAAAGTGATTCAAAAGAAAACTATTTTCGATTTCTTTATTCCACTGCGCACATAAATGTTTAACTTACAACACAGAGAGGTGCCCAAGAGTTCTATCAACCTTTATAACACATTTAAACGTTTCCTAAAAGTCTGTTAAGTCATCTCTCCCTGCAGCAAATTCGTTACATTCTACGTCGTCCCTAGCTTACATTCCCCACAAACTGTCATTCCTGAATCAAACTTCCAGCTCTGCGTGAAAATTTTATAACCCATGGCAGTGAAATTAACTGCCCATTAAATAATACTAGACCTGAAATTCATTCTTTATGAGCATTACAATGTGAAATGGTCTGGAATTACTGAATGAATCATTTCAGCACCGAAACCAAGGACCATTCCATTATTAATTACGTAAGACGAAAAAAGCAGTAAAGGCCACACACCGTCGCTAGTCTGAGGTTCTGATGCTATAAAACATGCAGTTTAATTTAACAACTTCCCTCTTTTAAGGAAGAGGACAAGACACCCAAGTCCATAAAAATTAATTCTGAAGGATTCCAGCTTCTGGAGATAGAATCCATTCTCTGAAATGTAATCACTTTTTACAACAGTCGGCACTTTAAAGTTGTAAACAGCAGCAAAACAAAACAGTCAGAAATAAAACATTCGGAAAAATATTTTCTAAGTACACTTATGTTTCAGTAAGAAGTAAAACAAAATTATTCTTACATAAAGAATGTTCTTGCATCTAAATGAGCCTGCGAACATTACATATCGAATCGCACCATTGCTACATGCGAAATATCACCGATGTGATTTTGAACTATTTTCATCAACACTGGAAATAAAATATACAACACAACTTTTCGGAAAGCACACTGCTTCCGTTCTCAAGTGAACCTGAAAACTTATGAAAAATTTGACAGTCTAGAAGCACCCAACATACAACTGATTGTGAAAGAGACAAATTATCCAAATTCCTAAAATAAAGAGTTTATAAAATTCTCAATTCAAAATTGTAATTAAATAAAATCACAAATATTTTCCCCTTATTAAAACCAAAAACCGCTTCATTTAAAACAGCAAAAAATAAAGTAATTTCACTAAAATGTAATGTGAGTCAGTAACAATGCTATCAGCTACCTCTACTGGAGTATCTACGAAACTTCTACAGAAGGCAAGATATTAAGATGTTTCACGAATGAAAATCTCACTCACTTGTGCAGTTCTTTATCTATTAAAGGGAAACATATATGTGATATGCCCTTACAACCCTGACTGATAGGGTTGTTAGAACACAACATACGTGCTGCCTCTTATATTTCCTACATATGGAGTTAGGCTCAAAATATACAAGGTCTGTAAATAAAGTAATGAGACTGGCTGCTTATCGCACGATCTGGCAATACTGCGGACTTGCCCTTCACATGAAGGTTAGATAAGAGTCTCATAGACTTCTAGTATGAGTTTCAACTCGCTAGCTTCAAAACCCTAATTTTAGTGCTGTTTCTTGTGA
>JGI20166J26741_11531363_pt1 | contig 12360 bp, 15 predicted proteins | sample TergutCu122P5_FD_26741 | JGI IMG/M metagenome (IMG submission 26741) | reverse complement strand
GGTCGGCGGTGGAATAGACGGCAACGGTGCGGATTCCCATATCGCGACAGGCGCGAATGATGCGCAGCGCGATTTCCCCGCGGTTGGCAATAAGAACTTTACGTATTTGTGGCATAGTTTACAAAGTGACAAAGTGACAGAGTGACAGAGTGACAGAGTTAAAGTGTTGTGCAATACAACTTTGTCGCTAGCAAAACCGCTTGTGGTTTTGCGATGTCACTTTGTCACTCTGTCACTACTCCTTTTATTCAATCACCACCAGCGGCGTGTCGTATTCAACCGCCTGGCCGTCTTGGATGAGTATTTCTTTGACAACGCCGGCGGATTCGGCCTTGACCGGGTTGAATGTTTTCATGGCCTCTATCAGGCACAGCGTTTCGCCCGCCTTGACCCGCGCCCCTATCTGGGTGAACGGGCGCGCGCCGGGTTCGGGCGACAGATACGCGATTCCAACCATAGGAGAGCGGAGGACGGTCCCGGTCGCGGCGGCCGGCTTGTCAGCTGCGGCCTTGGCAGAGGCAGGCTCTTGCTTTGCCAATGGCGCCGCCGGCGCGGGCGCGGCGAATGCCGTCGCGGCGGCCAGCATTGGTTGCTGTTTAGACAAATGAATTTCGTTTTTCCAGACCCCGAACAAGAAACTTTGCTGGATTGTAAATTCGGTCAGGCCCATCTCGTCCATCATCTTTGACATATCGGCGACCGTGGAATGTAATGACATTATGTTCCTTCTTTATTTTGGGTGCACCGCTCATAATACCCCCAAAAGAATGGGAAGTCAAGCACGCCTGCGGCGTGCAATGACATAGTGACATAGTGACATAGTGACAAAGTGGTGGTAGCCGCGTTATGCGCGGATTTTATTTGTCGGCAAAGCCGACACATTAACTATGTCACTTTGTCACTCTGTCACTATGTCACTTACAATAGCTGTAAGGCAGTCACGGGACGGGGTCATACCCGAATCCCCCGCCGGGGCGGCATCGGCCGATGCGGCGCGCGGCCAGGCAGAAGCCGCGCAAAACGCCGTGTTTCTCTATCGCCTGCTTTGCGTATTCGGAACAAGTCGGTATAAACCGGCACGCCGCCCGCCCGCCGAATACGGGCGATATGGCGGCTTGATAGATTTTGATTAAAAATATGGCGATCGGTTTCATAGTTTTAGTGACAAAGTGACAGAGTGACAGAATTTATGCGTCGGCTGATGCCGATGGGCAAAATCATTATTGACCCACGGCGAAAGCCGTGACCACAACTCTGTCACTCTGTCACTTTGTCACTTTTTATTTCCTTTAACGCCCTTTGCATCCACAACATGCCTTTCTGGTGATCCGCGTCGGAAACCCCGGACCGCGCGATGAAGACATAGTCCAGGTCAGGCAGCAAGAGCCCCTCGTTCAGCCGTATCCACGCGCGCAGGCGCCGTTTTATGCGGTTTCGCCGCGTCGCCAGTTTGAACGCCCGCTTTGGAACAATCAGGCCGTATCGCGCATCATTCGGAAATTTGGTCGGATGGGCGCGCGCGATGAACAGCTCGCACCTGAATGTGCGGGAATTTTCCAGCTCGGCGAAATCGGCATGCTTTTTTATCGTGTTTCTCATAAAATTCAGTTTAGATTGCAAAATCATAGCTGTCAAATCTTAAATCCGCAAATCTTAAATCCGTAAATCTTAAATCTTAAATCCCGATATCCCCGCTTGATTTTTGCAATTTCGCGTTTTATAGTCGTAAAATAACGAGGTTATTACCAGTGCCTGGCGCCCAGCGCCCAGTCACTGCGAGCAAAGCGAGCAAACATGTATGATTGGCTGATGAAATTTTTCTCTGCGGACATGGCGATTGATTTGGGCACCGCGAACACCCTGATTTACGTCAAGGGCCACGGCATAGTGCTGGACGAGCCCAGCGTGGTCGCCGTCGCCGAAAATCGCCTGCTGGGCCGGAAAGAAGTCCTGGCGGTCGGCGAAGAGGCGAAAAAGATGCTGGGCCGCACGCCGGGCACGATTTCCGCCATGCGGCCGCTGCGCGACGGGGTTATCGCGGATTTTGAAATTGCAGAGGAAATGATCAAATACTTTATCCGGAAAATCCATCGGCGCACGCTGTTTACCGCGCCGCTGATTATCATCTGCGTGCCGAGCTGCGCGACCCAGGTAGAGCGCCGCGCGATTCAAGAGGCGGCCGACGCCGCCGGCGCGCGCAAGGTTTATATCGTGGAAGAATCCACCGCCGCCGCCATCGGCGCGGGATTGCCGATTGAAAAACCGGTTGGCAGCATGGTTTTGGACATCGGCGGCGGCACCACGGAAATTTCGGTCATGTCGCTAGGCGGGGTGGTCTATTCCAACGCCGTTCGCACCGCCGGCGACCAGATGGACGCCGACATCGTAGACTATGTCCGCAAGAACAAGAATCTGCTGATCGGCGAAACGACGGCCGAAGAGATAAAAAAGAAAATCGGCTGCGCCATCGCGCCGAAAGACAAGCATGACGAGCGCGAGATGAAGATCAAGGGCCGCGACCTGCTGTCCGGCGTTCCGCGCGAAACGGTGATTACGGAATCCCAGGTGGCCAGCGCATTGGCCCAGACGGTGGAAAAAATCATCGGCACGGTGCGGCAAGCGCTGGAGCTGACGCCGCCGGAACTGTCCGCGGACATTGTTGATTTTGGCATCGCGATGACTGGCGGCGGCGCAATGCTGCGCGAATTGGACACCGCCATACGCCAGGCGACCGGCCTGCCCGCGTTCCTGGTGGACAATCCGCTGACCTGCGTTGCGCGCGGTTCCGGCAAGATGCTGGTGGATTTGGACAAATCGCGGCACGTCTTGCAGACGATGTATTGATTTTTCCGTCCAAAACCAAATGGGCGGCGGCGAGCAATCGCCGCCGCTTGTCATTCCGGCGAGGGCCGGAACGGCCTGACTGATAAAAAACTTTTAGTTTTTATTTGGCGCAAAGCACGGTCGCGCCAGTTTCGTTTTCTTCCCATGTTTCAATGTCCCATTCGCTCCATCGGAAATACATTTTGGTTTCGCAAACCCTTGATCCGCCGTTCCGGCACCAGCCCGTGCCATTCTTGGCGTCTCGTAGTGTGCCGCCAAGCATTTTGCAGATCGCGTCTATCCGCCCGCCGGTGTGATCTGTATCATAAATTCGCCCAAACCTGAATTTATAGTCTGCGGCATAGCGGCTTTTGCAAGTAACATAGCTGAACATGTCGTCATGTGAAAAAACAAAATCATCGCAAAGCCAGGTTCCTAATTTGGTTTGCCTGTTGGTTACCTCGTGGTCCAGATAATACTGAATCAGTTTTTTTGCCCATTCTTCGCTGGTTGTAATTTTTTGAAAATATGTATCTAATTGATTACTAACGCAGGCGCTATCCGCTTCTACCCAGGTTGTATCCGGGCCTGCTTCACACGCGGCCCTTCGGGCATCCGCGTTCGGCATAGCGTAAACGCCGTATACGAAAATGATCGCGATCAGTGTGCCGAATATGATTTTTCTCATGGCTTTCCCTTTTAGTTTTGTTGATTTGTTATATGCATGGATCGCAGTCCGGATTGTCACACTGGTCCGGCGGAGTCTTGCCGCATGTGCATGCCTCGTATGCAAGGCATGCATTCTTGTTATAAGATTTGGACGATTTGTCGCAGAATAAGCTCTTTTCCTCTTCGCATGTCAACGCATGGCTTTCTTCATTCCTGTCTCCTCCTGACATTTTGTTCAGCTTGTTGTGCAGGTTTATATTGACCGCGATTCCGATTCCGGTCGCGGCCAGCGTCGTGATTCCCGCGATTTTGAATCCCTTGGTTTCCTTTGCGCATTTCTGCAACTGCGCGGTTTTGACGGCGCGCTCTTGCTCCATCTTTGCAATCCTGTCGTTCAAGGCCTGTAACTGCATATCATCGTCCATTGCGAACGCAACGATGGGCGAGAATATAAAAAGCAAAAAAATATACTTTCTCATCGCTTCGGTACTTTACCTAGGGCACAGTCGTCATTCCGGCGGCGCGCGGAACCGCGCGAACGCCGGAATCCAGGTTAATTTGTTGTCGCGGCAAAGCCGCGGCGGCTTATTTTTACCTGGATTCCGTTGTCGGTGCCATCCGGCACCGCAACGGAATGACGGGCGTTTTTTATTCTGTTTTTGCGGCCTCTACCGTTTCATGTTGCTGTTCCGTTTTGCCGGCCTTTTTCGCCTTTTGTATCTGGTTCAGCTGCACGATCGCCCCCGCGCCGGTGGCGACAGTGCCGATGCCACCGACAACTGTCGCCGCCGTCCAGTTGGTTTTTGCTTTCCGGCAGCGTATAATTTCTGAATCCAGTTGCAGTATTTCCGCCGAAAGCTGCGTTGCGTATGCAGTTTTTTGCGCGATTTCGGCGGCCGCATCGCTATCGCCATCCTGGTCGGCATACGCCGTGGGGCAGGGCAGCATAAGAAACAAATAAAGAAAAGCGAGGACAGGCTTTGCGCCGCAAAAGCTGGGGAAAATAAACGGTCGGTTATTTTACCCGTCCGCCGAGAAAATAGAGGGATGTAAAAATGTGCGGAATTCTGGGGATTTTTGATTTTCATATGGGCAAGAAAAATGTCCTAAAAAAACGACCGTTTTATTTGGACACTAGAATTATATCATAAATGCCGCAGGTTTCGTATAAAAATTATGAACGGATACCTTTTCCATTGCCAAAGCGTTTTTTATACAGTATTCTTTTCCCAAATGAAAAGGATGCGAAATATGGAAAAAGAAACCAAAGCCAACGACCAATCCTCCTCCGCCAAGGCTATGGAGGACAAGCGACCAGCGACCAACGATCTGTCTTTTGAACAGGCGCTGGCCCAGTTGCAGGAACTGGTGAAAAAGATGGAGTCGGGCGCGCTGCCCCTGTCCGATTCGGTCGCCGCGTATGAACAGGGGATGAAGTTAAAGGCGTATTGCGAGCAATTGCTGAAAGAAGCGGAACTGAAAATAGAAAAGTTAAAGGTTGAATAAAATACGACTACCCCGGAAAGCTAGGGCAATAAATTGCCAAGCTTTCCGGCCCTTCTGAGAAGGGCATTTGACGCTCATAAAATTTAACAAAATGAGTGCGCAATTACCCTTCTCAGAAGGGTCGGATTTCCCGGCAACTTGTTGCCGATGGAAATCCGGGGTAGTCTCAGATTGTGGAATATAAATCACAAATGGCAAAGAAATCAGAATTATCGCCGGTGATGAAACAGTATCTGGATATGAAGGCCGAATGTCCGGACGCCGTGCTGCTGTTCCGTTTGGGCGATTTTTACGAATCTTTCTTTGAAGACGCAAAAATCGTGTCGCGCGCGCTGGACCTGGTTCTGACCAAGCGCGGCACCGACGGCGCGGGCGGCGATATTCCCATGTGCGGGATTCCGTGGCATGCGGCCGAGAATTATTTGTCGCGCCTGGTGAAAATGGGATTTTCCGCCGCGATCGCCGAACAGATGGAAAGCCCGGAAGAGGCGAAACAACGCGGGCACAAACAGATAGAGCGCAAGATAATACGCGTTCTGACCGCCGGAACCCTGACCGACGAAAATCTGCTGTCGCCCAAGAAGGCGAATTTTCTGGTGGCGTTGTTCCCGAAAACCGAAACCCGGGGGCCGAGAACCGAATCGTCTCTCGGTTTTCGTCTTTCGGTTTACGACATTGCCGGATGCGACATATCAACCGGCGAATTCTTTGTCGGCGAATTGTCGGATAATGTGCTGGACGAATTGACGCGTCTGAATCCGGCAGAGGTAATATACCCCGAATCGGCGGCCGAAGCGCCGGATATCCGAAAGTTGCGCGCCGCGTTCAAGACCGCGCCCGTATACGACCGGATTTACGAGCGCGGAAATATCACGGACATAGCGCGCGAGATTTTCGGGATTGAATCCACGCAAATCAATGCGGCGATTCAAATGCTGGCCGGGTATCTGGATCAGACGCAGCGGGACGCAAAGCTCTCTTTCCGCGCGCCTTATCGGCTGGGCGCGGGGGCGCGCCTGCTGTGCGATGCGGCGACGTGGCGTTCGCTGGAAATTGACGCCGGCATGCAGCCGAATGGCGCCACGCTGTTGGAAGTTATTGATAAAACGCGGACGGCCGCCGGCGCGCGGCGCCTGCGGGCGTATTTGCGCGAGCTGTCCGGCGACGCCGATGAAATCCGAAAGAGGCAAGAGCATATCGGGCACCTGCTGCTGAATTCCGACATAGCGCACGCCGCGCGCGCGACGCTGGACAAAGTGCCGGACATCGGCCGCGCGTGCGCGCGCTTGGCCGCGAATCGCGGGACCCCGCGGGATTTGCGCGCCGTTGCGGAATTCGCGTCCGCGCTGCCGCATGTCAAGGCGATCGGCGCGCGGCTGGATGCCGAATTGGCCGCGCGGTTTGCGGCGATTGAAACCAATAACGGCCTGGCGACGGAATTGCGCGCGGCCCTGGCCGACGAATTGCCGGCGTTTTTCCGCGACGGACGCGTGATACGCGCCCGCTATGACAGCGGCCTGGACAACATGAACGCCCTGGCCCACGGCGCGCGAGAGGTTATCGCGGGCATGCAGGCGGATTATGTAAAAGCGACCGGCGTCGCGACGCTGAAAATCAAATACAACAATATATTGGGGTATCATATAGAGGTGCCGAGCAAGCAGGCGGACAAGCTCTTTGCGCCGGATTCCGGATTCATCCACCGCCAGACCATGACCGGGAACGTCCGGTTCACCACCGCGCGCCTGATAGAGCTGGATAACGAGGTAAGGGGGGCCGCCGATCGCGCGGCGGGCATAGAGGCCGAAATAATCGCGCGCCTGATTGAAATGGTAAAAGACGCGGCGCCTTCGTTATTATTCGCGGCGGATATGCTGGCCGATCTGGACGTGTGGTCGGCTCTGGCCGAATGCGCGGACGAATACGGATGGGCGCGGCCAAAAATTACGGATGATTGCGGTTTTGATGTCCGCGGCGGACGGCATCCGGTTGTGGAAAAGATTCTGCGGGACCAAGGCGGCCGGTTTGTTAAAAATGATTGCTTGCTTGCGAACGCTGCGTGTTCGCAAGAGAGCGGAGAGTTAAGAGCCGAGAGTTTAGGCGGGGCCAATCTCCACTCTCCACTCTCAACTCTTAACTCTGGGCCCCGTAATCAGTGCATAGCGCTGATTACGGGGCCCAATATGGCGGGCAAATCAACGTATCTGCGCCAGAACGCCCTGATTGTCGTATTGGCGCATCTGGGATCTTTTGTGCCCGCCGATTCGGCGACCATCGGCATCTGCGACCAGTTGTTTTCGCGCGTCGGCGCGTCGGATAATCTGGCCGCCGGACAATCCACGTTCATGGTGGAAATGACGGAAACCGCGAATATCCTGAACCGCGCGACTGAAAAATCATTCATTATTTTTGATGAAATCGGCCGCGGCACCGCGACCTATGACGGGATGAGCATTGCCCAGGCGGTGCTGGAATTCCTGGACGCGATGCATCCGCGCACTTTGTTCGCAACGCATTATCACGAGCTGACCGTGTTGGCCGAAACCCGAGAGCCGAAAACCGAAAACCGAATTTCGGCTGTCGGTTCTCGGGTTTCGGCTCTCGCCCATGTCAAATGCCTGACGGTATCTGTTGCGGAACACAACAACGAAATCATATTTTTGCATAAAATCGTTCCGGGCGCGGCCGCCAGCAGCTATGGAATCCATGTGGCGAAAATGGCCGGAATGCCGGATTCCGTCGTCGCGCGCGCGGAAGAGGTATTGCTGGGGCTGGAAAACCAAAACGGCGAAGCCGTAACCCCCGCCCTTGCGGCGGGGGTCGCGCGAAGCGCGGGGGGTGGGTCAGATAAATTAAATCAGCAAAATGACAAGGATGCTTTGATTAATGAACCCATCCCCCGCGGTATGCAAGAAAGCACCACCGCGACCCCTGCCGCAAGGGCAGGGGTAAGTCCGAAGGTGTCTTCGCCGGCGAAAAAGCCCCAGCCGTCGCTGTTTGGCGATTGACTTTGTCAAAAAACAATTTACAATCGGAGGACGAGAGAGGCAATATAAAAGGAAATTTGTATGAAGCTGATAATTCTTATGAGGTATAATAACACAAGCTCGTATTCTGGTTTTCCCGATAAAGATCAATTGCTAAAAGAACTGGAAAAAAGCGGCAAAAGGCCCATGGGATTAGCCGTGAAGTTTATCCAGGACAATATTTCCGACCAAACGATTCGTGAACATAAATTCAACGGCAATCCAAAAAAGACCGAAGGCGTTATTTTTTATGAAGGCACCGGGATTGATGCGTGTGATGTGCCCGCGTTCTTGCAAAAATTTGCAGAGCTTCAGAAAAAATACAGATAACGATTATGGGAATGCAAAAATGTTACAGCCAATAATCGTATTTAAAACCTTCTCTGGCACCGGGGTTGGTTTTACCGATGTTGCCAAGGCAAGAAGTTTTGTCGCAATTATACTTAACAAACATGAACAGCCTTTGGATAAAAAGTCTGTGGCTGCACTCAAAGACGCGCAGCAATTCAGCTGGCGAGAAGAGATACAAAACCATTTTCATAGATTAGTTTGCCATTATGGCGGATGCCTACAAGCCGGAATAAAGCTTACCCTTGCCGGGTTTAGCGAAAGGACGATTGAAAATCATCAATTTATGACTTACTTGTCGGAAAATATCCAATGGGCGCTAGAGTCTCGGGCCCTGAATATAGAATGGGAAAAAAAGCTGGTGGGGATTGGCAAAGGTTCCGAATTGAACTATTTTTTTGATAAATATCAGAATATCCGCGCTCTTTACGAATCGCAGTTAGAACTTTCAGCTTGCAGGGACCGCCCGAAAGAATAAAACTATAACCATGACATCAGATGAATCCCGCAATAGCGATAGCAACGGCGGATGGGTAATTTTGGACAAACCTTCCGGCATGACATCCCGCGCGGCGGGCGGTCGCGTCGCGCGCATGTTCGGCGTAAAAAAGTTCGGACATCTGGGGACGCTGGACCCCATGGCGTCGGGCGTTTTGCCCATCGCCCTCGGCAACGCCACCAAAATGATCCCGTTTTTAGAGGAGCTATGGAAACGCCCGCATTTTGATGACTTGGGCCGGCGCATGGGCGAAAAGGAATATGCATTCGGCGTAGAGTGGGGATATGAAACGGATACGTTGGATGTGACTGGAAAAATCATAAAACAAGACGGACGCTTGCCGGACTATAAAGAAATAGACAGGTTTTGCGACGGGTATAAGGGCGAGATTCTTCAAACGCCGCCCGCCTTTTCCGCCATCCGCATCGGCGGCCGCCATGCCTATGAACTGGCGCGGCGCGGCGCGGACATAAAAATGCCGTCGCGAAAGGTAACGATTTATGATTTGGTTCTGGGTTCCGGCGGCCCGGCCGGCAAAATGAAATACAGCGCGTTTCTGGCGAACTGCGGGACCGGCACTTATGTCCGGTCTTTGGCGCGCGATATCGGCGATCTTTCGGGGGGCTATTTGGCGACGGTGTCCGGGATTCGGCGCACGCGCACGCATAATTTCGTGATAAAAGATGCGCAAACGCTTGATTTTTTGGAAAAAGTGTATCATAATGCCCCGGCTGAGTTGCGGGATTACCTGAACCCGGCGGATTTCGGACTGGACGACATTCTGGTTGCGGAATTGCATGATGACGACGCGGCATTGTTCGGGCACGGCGGCGTTATCGTAACGAAAGACGACTCTGCGGGGTTGCGGCGGGTTTATCATAACGGCCGTTTCATTGGGATAGGCCGGAATGATAATTACGTCCTGATGCCGCGGCGGGTCATAAATAATTAACAAAGGAAAACGCAATGTCGATTGAAAAATCAAAAAAAACCGAATTGATAAAACAATTCAAATCGTCCGACAAAGATAACGGCGGTTCGGTGGAATCCCAGGTTGCGGTCTTGACAGAGCGCATAAAGAACCTGACCGGGCATATGAAAAAAATGCCGAAGGACGAGCATTCAAAACGCGGCCTGCTGATGATGGTGAACCGGCGCAAAAAACTGCTGGCCTATATCAAGGGCCGGAACCCGGAAGATTACGAGAAAATAATCAAGAAACTGGGAATCAGAAAATAAAAAATGCCGCGAATGCGGCGTTTTTTATTTTAGTGACAAAGTGACAGAGTGACAAAATGATGGTAGCCGCGCTGTGCGCGGATATTGCTTGTCGGCAAAGCCGACACATTAATTCTGTCACTTTGTCACTAATGCTATCGCGACAGCGGCCGCGGTTTCAGCGCGCAGAATTGTTTTCCCCAAACTTATTCCAACCGCCTTGGCCGCATCCAGCGCCGCGAATTCGGCGGACGAAAATCCGCCTTCGGGCCCGATGAAAATAGTGGCTTGTAGGGGCAAAGAACCACCCACCAAAATCTGCGATTTTGTCGGGGCCCGGTAATTATTTGCCCCTACATTTATTTTTTCATGCGCGAATCGTTCGTCCGCGAAAACCAGATTTTTTGCATCTGCGACAAATTCCCCGAATTTAACCGGCGGGCGGATTTCTGGAATGCTGTTGCGGCCGGACTGCTCCGCCGCCTCGGTCGTTATTTTTCGGATTCTTTCCCAGTTTATATTCCGCGCGTCTGTGCGGTCGGTGATTACCGGCTGCAAAGCCGCGACACCCAATTGCGTCGCCATGTTTAGCATCTCTTCCAGCCGCGCCTGCTTTATGGGCGCGAACGCAAGGGTCATATTACCCGATGGGTCGGGGCGGCCGGTTAATTGAACAACCAAAAGCGAATAATGAATAGTTTTTTTATTTGTTTCCTGTTTCAGTTCCGCGAGGAATTCTTCGCCATTACCGAAAGCCAGAAATTTGTCCGTCCTCATCACGCGCGACAGATAATGCCCCCGATCCGGCGGCAGGGGGAAAGTTTTGCCGACCGCAAGATTTTCGGTCAGATAGATTCTGGGCAAATTCTGCATAGTTTTTAGTTCCGGGTGATTGGTTCTTGTGGTATAATATCACCATGGCGTTGAAATTCAACCTTTTATCGGCGGGCGGAAAGTCCAAGGGGCTTAAAATCTTTGATTCGTCCAAGTATAATGACTGGGAAAAAAAGCCCTTTGCCCAGATGTTCTGGCGCATGCGCTGGAACTGGGGCGTTTGGCTCGCCGCGCTTCTCGCGTTTGCATTGGCGTTTCCGGCGGAACATATATGGCGATATGGCTGGACGCCGGCGACAATAAAATGGACCGAACTATACTTTAACATGATGTGGGACAGCTGGGGACTGTCGGTATTTGCCGCGGTTCCCGCATACCTGACGCGGCTGGTTCTGCGGACCGATATGGCGACCGTCGCGCCGCTGCTGCCGTTTATCGCATACTACATTCTGCGCGACGATTCGCTGCTGAAAGAATTCAATCCGCACGGCAAAGACAAGTATGACGAGATGTCTTCGCGCAAGGCCGAAACCGCGGATATAGAAAAGATGGGTCTGTTCAAGGGATTCATTACCGTTCTGGGATATTGGAAAAAGGCCGAGAAATTCGTGCCGCTGATGCTGAACGAGACATTATCCACATTGTGCGTCGCGCCCCCCGGCACCGGTAAGACCAAGGGTGTCGTGTTGCCGACAATATTGGATTGCGATAACGTATCCATGATAATCAATGACCCGAAACCGGAATTAAAGCAACAATCTTCCGCATACCGCGCGACCGTCGGACCGGTGTTCATTATCAACTGGGCGGGCCAGGATGATCCCATGCACGGGATTTATTATCCTTCGTGGAATCCGCTGTCGCCCGAACACGTGCCGTTCCGGCCGGAAGAGCGCGATTTGTATATAGACAGCATTGTGAACGTTTTGATTGCGGACAAGCAGACCAGTTCCGCCGACCCGCACTGGACCATATCCGGGCGCAACGCTTTGTCCGGCCTGGTGCATTTCATAGTGTCAAAAATTGACAAGGCGAAAGCGGACGATTATTTCAAAGCGCGCCTGGATGCCGGCACATTTGATGCCGAGGATGCCGCGTTGCTGGGCGATTATTACTCGCGGATGCAGGACCCGAATGCAGAGGCCGCGCGCAATATGCTGTCTATGGGCCAGCTGAATTCCATGAACTATGTCCATGTCGGAACCTGGTCAAACATTCCCCCCGCATGGCTGGGCAAGGAAGCGTCGCTGTCCATGATTCTGGATTGGCTGAACGTGAACCAGGTGCGCATCGCCGAAGATTTGGAAAACCGGCGCAAGCAGGGCGACCAGATGGTGATGATGGCCGACCCCATGAAGGACCTGTTTCTGGACGCGGCGGCAGAGGCGCGGCAGTTTGACTATTCCCACCGCGCGAATCTGGAACTGACGCAATTGG
>JGI20166J26741_11531252_pt1 | contig 12361 bp, 11 predicted proteins | sample TergutCu122P5_FD_26741 | JGI IMG/M metagenome (IMG submission 26741) | reverse complement strand
CTTTACGCTGTTTTCGCTCGAAATAACGGACAAAACGATATTCCTGTTTACATTTTTCCTTTTCGTATGACAGATACAAATTTTCAAACATATCAAAATCAGCATACTCGAAATCGGGAACTGACAGACTTTTGGGTGAACTTGAAAACAGGTTACGACAAATTTGTTTCAGAGAAAAAAGCATTGAAAGTATCTGTTGACAATTCAGGAAATTATCAATTTTGAATGCGGTGAAAAACAAAGAAGAAAAGACAAAAACGCCAGCCGCTAAGCCGTCACCACGTTGTCGGCAACTCGTGGACACAGCAGTACAATTTTCACGGGCGAAAAAGAGTGCGTTTCGGACAGCTTTTTTGTGGTGCAAAAAAAGAGCGAGTTGAAATTCTGGAAGATTTTGGAATCCCATAAGATTTTTATACTTTTGTACCAAATTTGGTACAAATTAAAAATTTAAGATTATGGCAGTTATACAAGTTACATCAAGTTACATCAAGTTACATCAAGAGAGTTTAGAGATAATCAAGCCGCTTTGTTTGGGCTTGCCGACAAAGGGGAAAGAGTGATTATTCACAGAAGGAAAAAGCCATCATACATCCTAACAATCGTAAGGGAAAAATATTATGTGTTTTCATTGTAGAGATTAGGCGCATGCTATGCCATCTCTATATCTAAAGGATAAGGTTTACTTTTGACATATTGATTAGTTCTTTTAATTCTTTCATTGCCGTCTTGCTTTAGCTGACGGCACAAGGGATAATTCATTTTTCAGGCTTTAGCCAAACAAGGCATCTGATTTTGGGTTAAAGCCATTCCTGGACATATCTCTCTGCCGTCAGCTAAAGCATGACGGCAATGATAACCTCATGAGAACCTGATTTTTCTCCTGATGTTTTACAAAACTACCTTAGTAACAATGCATTTCCTCTTTCTTTCAACCTGATTACCTGATTTTTTCTGTCATAAATCAGGTAATCAGGTATCATAATATGTCTATTTATCTGTTACTCAGGTTGTTTTTCATACATTAAACTTGCGTAATTGAATTGTTAATTCACCCTTGTAAAAGTCCATGTCTGCTCAGGACTGTTATCTGTTTCAACAAGAATCATTTGATTTTTTGTAATTGATGTTATGTTCCAATGCATAACAGCACTCGGTTCATTGAGTACTAAGCTTTTTCCGGATAGAGTATATGTTCCGGTTTCAGAAACCTTAGAACTTGACGATCCTACTCCCGTTGACTGATATTCAAAAGTTCCATCGGAATGAAATGTAAAAGTAGCATTGCCAATAAGAGAAAGGAACGGAACATCTGTTCCTCCTGCATTTACACCTGTCAAATTCCAAGTTCCTACGATTAATACAGAATAATCGTTATTGTCGTCAGGGCTGCAACTTGTTGACATTATTACTGCAAGTACCGGCAGCAGCCAATAAAATACTTTTGTCTTTAAAATCTGTTTCATAATTATTCATGTTAGAATGTTAATTTTCAATCGTTTAGAAATTAAGTGCAAGACCTATTCCTCCCGACTGTGTTATGCCGAAATTTAGCGAAACATCTCGTGTATGCTTTTGTCGGATTTCTCTGTTATAAACATCCACAGATTTCACTATTTTTTTAGCGCCTGAATTATTACAAATAATCGCAGAAGCAAGTAGTACTAATGTACCTCCATAACAGCAATATAAAGCCGTATAATTATGTTTCATATTGCTATCGTATCCTTTAATGCTTTGAATAAGCCCTCCGTCTTGAAAAGCCCCCACAATAAGGCACACTAATGCTCCTCCCCCAAAAATCCCGCCAGCAATTCTCAGATTACTCCCACTATTGTAAAGGTCAAGGGCCTCCGGTACATTTTTCATTGTATTCTGAACTTCAAAGTTCGACATTTGTACTCCATCACTATTACATATCTTACGATTTTGAATTGAGATCGATTCAGTTTGAGTTTTTCCCTGATGTTGAACACTTGACTGTTCCGATGCAGGTGCAGGAATAACAGCAGGAGTATTATCCGTAGCAAACACATCCTTGCTGCCGTTGGCATAGCGAATCATAAAAATGTCCGCTTTTTTCATTGTATAGTTCGGACCGTTGGGGTTGTCAAACTTTTTGTACTTCACATCCACATCGCCCACTTCCTGAACCAGTGCCTGGACATCTGTGCCATTTTTCAGCGTGATAATGTCCTGCGCAAAGGCGCTCGCCATGCCGATGCAAAAAACGGTAAACAGCAGGAGTATCCTCTGCATTCTGTTTTTCCTACTCATCAGGCTTTTCGGACTCGCCCCGTTTTTTGAAATGGTCTCTGGCTCCATTACTCTTACTCTGCTTAAATTACTAAACTGTACCATTTTTTCATCCCTGATTCGTGTCGGGCGCAACTTCAATAATTAATAACTAATTTGTTTATAGCATTTTATATGATTATTCTCATTAAAAATTTAGATAAAAAAATAGCGTGGAAACAACCTGTCTGGTTATCAGGTTACCACGCCTATAGAATCTAACAAGTCATTCCACGCCGCATATAGCGGCGTTTCGCAAACTTATTCTTGATTCTATAACTCAAAAAATGAGTTTAATGTGGTAAAATGATAACCAAGAATAGCAGCAAATCGCTATTTTATAATTCCTCTAATATTTTTTCTACATATTTTTTATTTTGTATTCAACTCGCAAAGGTATTATTTTTCTTTGATAATACTCCAAAGTTTGCTTAAAAATAGATTTTTTAACAATGAAACTTCCGTTTTTCTTGATCATTTCCAACCCCAACCGCTATTTATTCGTAGCTTCTTTCTATCAAAGCAAGCAATTTTTCGACGGCTTCTTCTTCGGGAATATTTTTTTCGATGCAGGTTTTGCCTTTATACAGTGTGATTTTGCCTGTGCCGGCGCCCACGTATCCGAAATCGGCGTCCGCCATTTCACCGGGTCCGTTGACGATGCAGCCCATCACGGCAATTTTCAATCCCGTCAAGTGTCGTGTAGCTGCTTTTACCTTTGCAATGGCGCTTTGAAGATTAAACAACGTGCGTCCGCAACCGGGACAGGAGATATACTCCGTTTTGGTGGTTCGCACGCGGGCAGCCTGCAAAATAGAAAATGCCGTAGCAATGACTTCAGTTGCCTGCAATGAACTGTTTTCCAGCCAGATGCCATCGCCAAAACCGTCAATTAACAGTGTCCCCAGTCGTGCGGCTGCCGAAATCATAAATGCTTCGGCATCGGGTTCAGCAGAGTGTATATGGAGAATGACCGGAACAGCGCATTCGTGAAGCAGCAGAGCATGAAAAAAGGCTCGCATCTCTCCTGTCCAATTGGCATGATGCGAAGATACTATAATGACGACATTCTCCGCATTCTTCAATTTTTCGATAACCGTTTTGTTCAAATCGGGATAGGAAAGCCGGACATATTTAACGGGAGCCGGCGAAATTAAAGCCGCATCGAGCTGTTGTGCCTCAAACAGCGCTATTTCGCTGTCGTAAATATCGGGGGCGTTGTCGTACACGCCTTTAGACCCCATAACCACAGGAACTTGATTGCCTCCAAGACTTCCAATACGAGTTGTCTGCCGGCGCCGGTACGAGTAGGGATCGAATGTCGGGAAAGGAAGCGCCTTAATGGGTGGAGAACAGGCGCAACCGACCGTTTGCATGAGCAATTTCTTTGCCGCAGGAATTTCATATTCGGGTTCTTCGCTCAACGACACACGGATAGTATCGCCAATGCCGTCAGCCAGCAGAGCGCCGATGCCCACTGCCGATTTAATACGTCCATCTTCCGCATCGCCTGCTTCGGTAACGCCCAAATGAAGCGGATACGACATTCCCTCCTTCAAAAGAGTTGCCGTCAAAAGCCGCACGGCATGCACCATCAGCACAGTGTTTGAAGCTTTCAGAGAAATGACCACGTTGTGAAACGCTTCATCGCGGCAGATGCGCAGAAACTCCATGCACGACTCTACCATGCCTGCCGGCGTGTCGCCATAACGGCTCATGATGCGGTTCGACAGCGACCCGTGGTTCACCCCGATGCGCAGAGCAACGCCGTAACGGCGGCAAATTGCCAGCAGGGGAAGAAGCCGCTCCCTGATTTTTTTCAACTCCCCGGCATATTGCCCGTCATCATATTCTATTTGTTTGGACGAATGGGGAACGTCCACAAAGTTTCCGGGATTGATGCGTACTTTTTCTACGTATTGAGCGGCTACTTCAGCTACTTTGGGATTGAAATGAATATCGGCGGATAATGGCTGGCGATAGCCTTGTTGAATTAACCGGAGACGAATCTCCTGCAAGTTTTCGGCTTCGGCAATACCCTGCGCAGTGAGCCGCACCAGTTGCGCGCCGGCGTCGAAGATGCGCGCAGCCTGACTGACGGAGGCTTCGGTGTCGAGCGTTGACGTGTTGGTCATTGACTGAATGCATACGGAATGCGGAAATCCCATTTTCAGCGTACCGACGGCAACTTCATGCGTCATTCTGCGATGGTAATTGAATAAATCGGGGCAATAATTCCCCTCCGGTTTCTCCGCAAGCGAAGAATTGACGTGTGGTGTGTGCTTATTGTTCATATTTAAATGAAATGTTGAAGCACAAAAGTAGTAAATTAATTTCAACCTGCCGATTAATCGTCAGAAAAATAACATCTGATTTGTCCTTTGTCCTTTGATCTTTTTGCAGTATCTTAGCGGCTGAATAATCAATAACAACATGATAGAGATGAATTGCCCCGTACCGTTTGCCGATTCCGACAGGATACTGCTTGGGCACGGCAGCGGCGGTCGGCTGACGCAGCGGCTGATACGGGATATTTTTTACAAGGCGTTTAATAATCCGCTGCTTGCGCAAGATCATGACGGATGCGTGTTCTGCGTGGAAAGCGGGCGGTTGGCTTATTCCACCGACTCTTATGTGGTTGACCCGATTTTTTTCCCCGGCGGGAATATCGGCGATTTGGCAGTGAACGGTACAGTGAACGATTTGGCATGCTGCGGCGCCATTCCGAAATATCTTACCGCAGGCTTTATTCTCGAAGAGGGTTTGCCGCTGGCGGATCTGGAGAAAATCGTTGTAACGATGAAAGCTGCCGCCGATAAAGCAGGCGTATTCATCGTTGCCGGCGACACGAAGGTGGTAGAGCGCAGCAAATGCGACAGGGTGTTTATCAACACGAGCGGCATCGGTGTTGTTCCGGAGGGCATCCACATCGCGCCGCAAAACGCTCGCGCAGGCGATGCCATTATCTGCTCGGGAGCTATCGGCGTGCACGGCTGTGTGATACTTTCAGCCCGCGAAGGAATGAACTTTGAGAGCAGTCTCAGAAGCGACACCGCTTCATTGAACAAAATGCTGGCGAGCGTGCTGGAGGCTGTGCCGCAGGTGCATGTGCTCCGCGACCCGACGCGTGGCGGGGTGAGCGGCGTGCTCAACGAGATTGCCAAAAGCGCCGGCGTAACTATTGAACTGGACGAACAGTCGTTGCCCATCCCCGACGGCGTGCGCGCAATGGCGGAAATTCTGGGACTTGACCCGCTCTATATTGCCAACGAGGGCGTGGTGTTAATCATTGTGCCGGACAATTTTGCAACGGATGTACTGTCGTTATTGCGTCAATTCCCCGAAGGCGCCGGTGCGACCGTAATCGGTTCGGTAACAGCCGGAGACGGCGCAACGGTGAAATTACGGACATTGTATGGCGGCGACAGGATTATTAATACGCTGAATGGCGACCAGTTACCGCGAATTTGTTGAAAGACAGGAATGAGGCTGTCTTAAAAGCACACCGATAACGCAGATTTTCTCAGATAATAGCTATTGCAGAACTTATTTTTATAATATGGAAAAACGATTACTTATCACCGTATGTTATTGTTTTACAATAATTTATTGCCAATCCCAAACTTTCGACAGCTATTTCACCCACAACGCCTGCCGGGTTGATTTTCATTTTGCAGGAAATAATCTGCAAACAACTGTTTTTCTGGACAATGTCCGGCAAGAACCCTTTTGGGGCGGACGGAAAGCACATCTGAGAATGGGATTAAATCTGGGAGATTACCGTTTTCTTGTTCTCGATTCAGTGAGCAGGGATACACTCTATGCCAACGGTTTTTCTTCCCTTTTCAGAGAATGGCAAGCGACTCCCGAAGCCAAAACGGTGAGCAAGAGTTTTGAGCAGGTCGTCCAGTTTCCTTTTCCGAAACGCCCTGTTATCTTCATTGTAGAAAAACGGCTCGCGTTAGAACAATGGAGCGAATTGTTTCATTGTGTCATCAATCCTGCCGACCTGCTTATTGACCATAGAACGCCGCAGCCTGTACCTGTAAAGACTTTGCTTCGATCTGCTGCGACAGACCATGCAGTTGACATTGCCGTCATTGCCGAAGGATACACTGCCGCACAACGCAGAAAATTTTATGCTGATGCTCAACAACTTATTAATCACATTTTTTCATACGAACCGTTTGCTGCCTGTAAAAACCGTTTCAACGTCTATGCCATTGCCGCGCCGTCCGATGATTCGGGCGTTACCATTCCGCAAGATTCTGTGTGGAAAAACAGCGCCGTTGGCTCTCAATTTTACACTTTTTATGAACCACGCTATCTTACAACATTAAATATTAGAAAAATATATGACTTGGCAGCCTTAGTTCCATACGACGCTATTTACATTTTAGCGAATACATCCGTCTATGGAGGCGGAGGCGTATATAATCTCTATGCCCTCACCGCAGCCGGCAATCAATTGGCAAAACAAGTTACAGTGCATGAGTTTGGACACTCATTTGCCGGACTTGCTGATGAATATTTCTACGACCATGATGCGCTGAACGATATGTACGACTTACACTTAGAACCGTGGGAGCCGAATATCACAACACGTGTGGCATTTGATAAAAAATGGAAAAATCAAATACAGCCGGAAATCCCCATCCCAACGCCTCCCACAGAAAGCTATTACACCACTGTCGGACTCTTTGAAGGCGGAGGATATATGTCGAAAGGAATATTCCGTCCATCTTTCAACTGCCGGATGCGTACCAACACGGCGCCAGCCTTTTGCCCTGTTTGCCGGCAAGCCATCGAAAAAGTCATTCGTTTCCTGACCGAATAAAATGTATTGATAGTTGCCAATTGTAACGTCATCTAACGGATGAATTGTGTATCTTTGCAGAAAAGTAGTATATTTGACAATCAAAAAATGGACAGTAAAGTTGAAATAAATAAATCTATTATGATAACGGAAGAAGAAGTCAAAACATTGATTACCGACATGGAAAGTGATTGGATTGAAAGAACTGTTTCAATTAGGGATAATAAATTGGGCCCGGCAATTTGTGCATATTCAAATGATTTTCCTAATCATAAACATTCCGGATATATTCTTTTGGGCGTAGATGATGATGGCACTTTAGCTGGGATGACTTGGACTGATGATCAACTTCAGACGATAGGAGGTATAAAAACCAATGGTAAAATATTACCTCAACCATCTATTGTGATAAGTCAGGTTTTCAAAATGCCGAAAGGAGAAGTTGTTGTTATAGAAGTAAACCCTTCAACATTTCCTCCTGTGAGGTATGACGGAAGTTGCTGGATAAGAATAGGTCCCAGACGGGCTAAAGCAACGTTGGAAGAAGAAAGAATGTTGACGGAACGAAGAGCTTCTTTTGCAAAAACGTTTGATTTAGTTCCTGCATTGGGATCAAATCTGGATGACATTAATGTAGAACTGTTTAGAACAGGCTATCTTCCACATGCAATAGATAAGGATACATTGATTGAAAATGGAAGAACTGTTGAAGAGCAACTGGCTTCACTGCGGTTTTATGATCAAAAAGAGCAATGTCCAACAAACGCAGGCATTTTGTTTTTTGGGAAAAAACCGAAGTTTTATTTACCCGGAGCATATATGCAATATGTTAAATTTTCCGGACTTGATATGATTTCAGATGTTGAGTTTGAGAAGGAATTTTCAGGCGCATTAATTACTGAATTAAAAGTGATGGACGATTTTATTAAAGGGAATATTCTAAAAACACGTCCAGTAAAGAAAGATTCTTTTCAAGAAGACATTTTGCGGAATTATCCTCATTGGGCGTTGCGAGAATTAATAATGAACGCTATTATGCACAGGAGTTATGAATCAAACGCTCCTATTTATATATACGAATTTTCAAATAGAATAGAGATAATCAATTCGGGTGGCTTATATGGCGAAGCAACGCCTGCTAACTTTCCAAATACCAGTGACTACAGGAATGTAGTACTTGCAGAAGCAATGAAAGTAACGGGATACGTTAATCGATTCAATTATGGTATTAAGCGAGCAAAAGCAGAATTATTACAAAATGGCAATGGAGAACCTGAATTCGATTTATCGTTGACAACAAAATTTAAAGTAACAATTCCAATAAATAGATATTGGATATGAACTAAATGATGCACCATCTTAATCATAAACTATTTTCAATCATTGCCGATGCTGCCAGCGAGATGCAGTGCGACTGCTACGTCATCGGGGGATATGTGCGCGATTTAATTCTGCACCGTCCTTCCAAAGATATTGATGTGGTGATTGTCGGCAGCGGTATTCAACTGGCGGAATCTGTAGCTAAGAAATGGGGGCAAGGGACAACGTTGAGCGTCTTTAAAACGTTTGGAACGGCGCAGGTAAAGAAGGGTGATCTCAGTGTGGAATTTGTCGGAGCGCGCAAGGAATCATACGATTTCAATTCCCGCAAACCGACGGTCGAAACCGGAACACTCGAAGAAGACCAGCGCCGCCGCGACTTTACCATTAACGCTCTCGCCATTTCGCTGAATAAGAGTGATAGGGGAGAATTAATCGATCTCTTCGGAGGCGTAGAAGATATCCGGAACAGGATTATCCGCACGCCGCTCGACCCCGACATTACCTTCAGCGACGACCCGTTGCGGATGATGCGCGCCATTCGTTTTGCCACGCAACTGCAATTTACTATTGAACACGACACATTGCAAGCCATTGGGCGCAACCGTGAGCGGATAAAAATCGTTTCCGCCGAACGCATTATGGACGAATTTAATAAAATCATGGAGGCGTCCCGTCCGTCGCAGGGGCTTTATCTGTTGGATGCATGTGGATTGCTTGCTATTATTTTGCCGGAGTTAACGGCTTTGAAAGGGGTAGAAACGCGCGAAGGAAAGGGGCATAAGGATAATTTTGCGCACACGCTGCTGGTACTCGATAAAATTGCCCAAGTGTCCGGCGACCTCTGGCTGCGGTGGGCGGCTCTTCTGCACGACGTTGCCAAGCCCGTTACCAAGCGGTGGGATGGCGACCGTGCAGGATGGACGTTTCACAACCATAACTTTATCGGCGAAAAAATGATTCCGTCTATTTTCAAACGACTTAAATTGCCGATGAATGAAAAGATGCGGTTTGTTCAGAAAATGGTGTCGCTCCACATGCGCCCCATTGTCCTGAGCGAAGAGGGAGTAACCGATTCTGCCATTCGCCGCCTCCTGTTCGATGCCGGCGACGACATCGACCTGCTCATGCAACTTTGTGAAGCGGATATCACTTCAAAAAATCCGGTAAAAGTAAAACGCCATCTGGAGAATTTTGCGTTGGTACGGCAAAAACTTCAGGAGATTGAGGAGAAAGACCGTATCCGCAATTGGCAACCTCCCATTGACGGAACAGAGATTATGGAGATGTTCAATTTGCCGCCTGGCAGAGAAGTGGGTCTCCTTAAAAACGCAGTGAAAGACGCTATCCTCGACGGCATTATTCCCAACAACCGTGAAGCCGCCTGCGAATTTCTGCTTGCCAAAGCCGAAGAAGCTGGCATAATGACACATTAAAAAAGGAAGCCACTCATGGCTTCCTTTTTTCAGTTTTATGACACAACCGTTTACTTGTTGTTTGTATCATTCTTTATATATTCCTTGTTACCGTTTGCATTAATATAGTATTGACCGCCGCGTGGTCCCTGATACAGTGTACGACCCTGAGCATCTTTACCTATTGTTTTATCGGCTGCTTTTTGCACATTAGCTTTTTGAGCATCAACTCTTTGTGTTTGTTGAGTCTTCTGTGTTTGAACCTGTTGCTTTACTTCAGCTTTTTTCTTCGCTTCAGCTTTTTTGATGTCAGCCTTCTTAGCGGTTTCGGCTTTTTTTACATTTTGCTTAACATCATTCTTTTTAGCCTCTGCTTTTTTCACTTCTTTCTTTGCTTCAGCCTTTTTTGCATCAGCTTTTTTTACTTCTTTTTTAGCTTCAGCTTTTTTTGCATCGGCTTTTTTCTTTACATCAGCCTTCTTTGCATCGGCTTTTTTCTTAGCCTCAGCTTTTTGTGCTTCAATTTTCTTCTCATCTTTTTTAACTTCTTTCTTCACAGGTTGTGTTGTTACCGTTGCAGGATTTTGTGCAAAAGACGTTGCAGCAACGAATAAAACAGCCAGTACCAATCCAAATACCTTTTTCATAATAGTAATGTGTTAAAGATTTACGATAACCTGCATATCAATTATCATTCAGTTTTAGTTATAAAACGTATATGCCCGTTTTGTTTTAATTTGTTTTTTAGTGAGGCAACAAAAAAAGTTGCCGGTAGTATATTGACAACTTTTTTCATAAAAGGTTTATTTTGGACTACAATTTTATTTTGCAAAAAATGCTTTGACTTCATCGTTATGTATCATCTCTTCTTTGAATACATAAGCGCCTGTCTTAGGCGATTTTACCATTTTAATCACCTTTGTGTAGGTACGTCCTTCTCCTGTTTGCAATGATGCAACCGCTTTCTTTGCCATAGTATAAAGTGTTTATTTTATTTCTTTGTGAACTGTCATACGTTTAAGAATGGGATTGTATTTTTTCAATTCCAGCCGTTCGGTAGTATTTTTCCGATTTTTCATGGTAATGTAACGCGATGTACCCGGCATTCCGCTTGTTTTATGCTCGGTACATTCCAAAATTACCTGAATCCTGTTCTCTTTCGATTTCTTTGCCATAGTTCTGCCTCCTTGTTGGTTAAGCGAATAAGTGACCTTTTTCTGCAGCTTTACGGATGGCTGCGTTCAATCCGATTTTGTTTATCGTGCGTAATCCGGCTGCCGATACTCTCATGTTAATCCAGCAATCTTGTTCTACCCAATAGAACTTGCGGTCAAAAAGATTGACATCAAAAGTGCGTTTTGTACGGCGTTTTGAGTGCGAAACATTATTTCCGCCCATCGCCTTTTTTCCGGTTATTTGACAAGTCTTTGCCATAATCCTCTATTTTTGTTTATTTTCTCTCAGAATTGGAGTGCAAAGGTAATACTTTTTTTGTCAACCACAAAAATGTTTTTGCATATTTTTTGCGTTATAGTCAATTATAATTTTGAAAATTCTCACCGCCGGCAAATAACCGTGAAGGGGCAATATGCGCAGAGATCGCTGTTTTCTGCTTGTGTAAAGGGGATTGACGGATCGAAAATGTCGTCCAGACAGGCAGTGAAGAGAGAGTTAAACTCTTCTTTTACCGCATTGAAATCGTCTATCGCAAAAAAATCTCTATCGATTTTTTGAACTATTCTGCCGTCAAAATTATCATCATAAATGGAGCGAAGTCCGATAATGTTGGGTTCAATAATCGCATCGGGATGATGTTGGAGATATAACAACGAATACATAAATGTCTGAAAAATAGCTTTTTGACGGTTTTTTCCCTGCTTCTCAAAAAGCTCCTGCAAGTCATTGAACTGAAGTTTTTTCACTATTCCGGTTTTATAATCCATAATGCGGGTAATGCCCTCTTTACGGTCAATGCGGTCGATAAATCCTTTCAGATTCACGCTCCTGTTTTGTTTTTTCATCTCCCATTCCGCATCGAACCGGTGTTCGGAAGCTACATATTCAAAAGGCGCCCGTTGCTTGTCGAGCGTCAACAGGCGAACAATGTAACTGTGAATAATTCCGGTAGTAAGCAAATAGTGCCCTTCGGGATAGACAATGCCTTCGTTGCGGTGTAAAAAGAGGCGGGTAAATGCCAGCGCCACCGCATCGCCGATATGGGTAGGGCTTTTCAGTATCGCATCCAGCGAATCCGCATCGACAAGTCGCCCTTCAAACGGACGGTAAAGCTCCTCCATTGCCCTGTGGAAAATGGAACCAAAGGCGCTTGCCTCAATGCTTTCTTCTACATCATCGCTCTCTCGCAACTCCTCTATCACGCTCAAATAAAATTTCAATGAACAGTCAATGTAGGTATTGATAGCGCTTGCCGACAACGCTTTCCCACTTTGCGCCTGGCAAAAACGTTCCATTTTTTTCAAAATATCGTTATTTTTCTCAACAACAATATCTTGCG
>JGI20166J26741_11531029_pt1 | contig 12363 bp, 9 predicted proteins | sample TergutCu122P5_FD_26741 | JGI IMG/M metagenome (IMG submission 26741) | reverse complement strand
CGATCCACCACCGGGAAACATGGTCTTGTGGCGAGGCATCACCAGACTCACCGATATCCATCTCGGATTCAATTTGGCAAAAATTGTGGGTAATTGAAAGCTTTTAACAACGTACACTTCTCGTTTCCCATCTTCGCCTTCCATTTCAATGCAATCCCCTTTGTGAATTGCCATGACAAAACTTTGCCCCTCTTGGCGCTCCTGGCAAATTACCGGCTCCTTGCGTGCCACACGCTGGTGTGCTTCCAAGCGACTAACTGCCTCGATTATCCAGCGAGTACCACGTTTAGTCTGCTCTTCAATAAGTTCCACATGATGCACCGTATCTTTGCCACTGGTTACATGGCGCGTGCGCGATCCTGTTCCTACGGGAAACGGATTTTCCTCGACACGCACTCGCACTTTTCGGATCGGAATCTGCCGACCATCGCGTGTCTTGAGTGTGGGAACTTTCCCGCTTGAAACAGGAAGGCCCGCCCTTCGAGGACTGGTAATTCCGACAAATACCCGCTTGGGATCGCCTCCATCCAACATGGCAACTACTGCCTCGCGCACATGCTTATCGACAATATTTTCAATTTCATTCGACGACAGTGCGTCAAGACTCTTGCGCCGATGCCGATGCTCCTTTTTTCCATCGGGCGACATTGCCATAATCGCACGACTGTAGTTTGTCTCTGCATGCAGCGGCCCGGCTATCCGATGGTCCATTCTGTGCGAAACGAGTACTCGGGACAGGATATCCCGCAGGTCATTTTTCATTTCTGCCCAGGGTGATAGCATCGGCACAAAACGTCTTCCGATCTCTCCGCCGCGTGATGCTGCTTTCGACAACGCTGCCACCACCAACGGGGTTGTGAGTGCGATAACCGTTGCATCCACCGCGTGATGGCGATGATCATCCCGCGACTTTATCGTTCCCGCATGCAACAGCCCGTTGAGTTCCCATTCATTTCGAAGAAATGCTGTCACGCTACCGCTGCTGACCTGAACCCGTTGCTTGCCGGCCGCATCCACATCGCCCCCATAGAGAACGCCCAGATATTCGCGTGCCAACTTACTCGCATAGCGTGTATCTGCCAGGTGTCGCGCGGTAAAGTCGCTGTAGAATTCCTGGACCTGTTCTGGCGTCATCTGGAAGCGTTTGAGCTTGATAAACCTAGCATCTCCTTGAAACCCCCGCACACGATTGATCACGTCATCCCATTCCTGTGATTCCGGATCAAATGCTTCCATCGGCGAGCGGTTTTTCTTGTGATGGCGATTGAAATCTGCCCAGCACAACGTCTTGTTGGCAAACGAATTGTCCAGCGACAGCGAGAACGGAATGATATGCTCAACATCAAACTCGCTCTGTCCGTCGAATAACGCATCTGGACTGCTGATCGGCCGTCCAGTATACGGACAGAGCCAGTTGCATTCTTTGGCCAGTAAATATTTCTCAATATCTTCGCGTGATGGCGTGTACCCGTTGCTGACCTTGATAATTTCCTCTTTTGCTTGTTTGCGCTCGGTTTCACGATCGCGATTCTTTTTCCAGATGGCTTCGCGTTCTTGTCGGCCGCGTTTGAGGTCTCGCGCCAGCTCTACCCGTATCATCTCTGGCTTGCCATACTGCCGAATAACCCCGTTGACCACTTTCCGTAATTCACTCAATGATCGCATTACCGCAGGGTTGCGCAGGCTCTTTATTGTTTGGTTCACCGGTGGTAGTTGATCTTGCGCCTCGGCCTCTTTTGTTTGACCGTAGAGCTTCTTCTTCGCAGTAGCCAAAGGTGTCCCATCGGCCATCTGCTCGACCAATCGATGCAATGCCTTACACGAAAATGCCGCATAAGAATCTTCCAGATATACTTGCCGCAACAATTCGATCTGTGCCTTGTCCAGTTCCCATGTTGCCGCCCGTTTCACCAGCGTCTCATCTTTCTGGATACTCAGCACTTCATAGACAATCCGCTCTTGTGTCATGTCGTCCATAGCATTCCAACGTTCGCCGAAAACCTTCCGCAATTCTGCCACTGTACGATTGCCGCACAATCGCTTTTCGCCGCCGCGTTCCAGATTGAACATGTGTCCCTGATTCTCACCGCGAGCTTTGGTGAATCCCAACAATTTACGAACGGCATCAAATTTCAGATCACCTTTTTGTTCGAGGGCCTCGATGAGTTGCTTGTGTTCTTCCGGCGTCAGTGCACGACACGTTCCATCCGATTCGAATACTGCCAGATTATTCACTGCTGCCAGCAACCGGAAACGTTGTGCTATGGGTAGGGCCATAGGAGCCCGCTTCTTTCCTGGTTCCAGTTCACATTCGCCGATCAAGTGACTCTGTGGTTTCAGTGGCCGTTGCCGGAAGATCGCCTTCTTCAATTGCATGATGCACTTATCTGTCAGTACATCCGACATTGCCGCCTTCTGCACTTCCATAATCCGATCAAACTCTTTCTCGTACATTGCTCGGGCAGTCCACCGCTGCCGTATGCGAGTTTCATCAGGATTGAGCGTTGCAAAATACTCACCCAGGTATTGGCATCCAGCTGCCTCCATGTCCTGCGATAGTTTGTTGATTCCTTCTTTTACTACGCCGCTCTCTTTGTCCTTCCGGTCGGTCTTGCGATTGCTCTTGAACCCGCGCCGCTGTGCCAGGTGGTATAGTGCGCGTCCTAAGGCATGTGCCACCATTGGACCTTTCACCGCTTGTGCTCGAAGTCGATAAGGCATGAGATGCTGCCCGACATGATCTTCGGCCCTCACCCATTCCATTCGCAACTCTGCATCCAATGCCTTGATGATCTGATCCCGTTGATCGGAAGTCTCGGCTGGCTCTGCCGGAAGCAATCCAGCCTGCTGTAGTAAATGAAATACTCTTCGGGTACGGCATGCTCGCCTTGCCAGCATACGCCGTGCTGCTCGTTTCTCCCGTCGTTCCGCTGCTCGGGACGCATCCTTTCCTTGCGTGATATCCCCTTCGACCCCCGCTTCAAACACACGTACCCCAAGAGCCTCGACTCCACACGGATTGCCCTGTGCATCAAGGCATATCAGTGACCACCCCACGGAATTCGTACCCAGGTCAAGTCCCAGCCAAAAGCGTTTAATGTCGCCCATGTTCGCTCCTCCTTGCATCGCATCTAAGTTTATAGTATATTATTCATTAGTGTATCTGAGCGACGATTGCCTGCAACTTATCACAGTAAGGCTGACGGTAAGTGTAAAGACTTTCGTCTCGCGCGCAAGGTAATTCATACCCTAGCTGCCACGGTGGGCATTGCCTGTCCGTGGCTTTTTTGTAACTGTCCTCTGTCAGCCTCATTCGTGACCCGTTTCAAAGACTCAGAATGGTGTCCTAATGTTGGCATTCCTGCAGATGGGCCTTCCATTAATACAGTCAATCGATTTATCTTGCCTGGTAGAGATGGGACGTCCGTTGGCTGTCGCACACACAGTAATTTGTCTCAGGCTGATGCAAAGCGAAAAATAGAATCGTTCTTTCATGCAAAAGGTAGATTCGGTTGCATTGAAATGGTGTCGTGATGCTTAGAAGGTCCAGCGATATGGCACGGGTCGTCGGCTAGGCCGGGGTTCTTGCATTGGCACGGCGAAATCGCAAGACCATATCGACGACCGATATCGGCTAGCCTTACAAAACGCTCTCTTCGCTCATGTTCGTCGATGCTCTGTCCACCACTGCAGCCATCCGCGAATTCTTGATAGGTCCACGATTCTTCCGAGCACGGATCGGAATGGCGGGCCTCCAGGCGTTGGTCGGAATGCAAAGCGCTCAATGCAGATATCATGGTTACAACAGACTTTCGGAACGCTGGCCTAAGAAACAGATAACTCGCTGCTGCAAAAGCAATGCCGCTACCTGCGACGGTTTCTAGAGGTCATCCCAAAACCTGGTAGAGGTCGGTCATGTTGATGAAGATTACCTTTAAAATCAGCAGAACCGAAACACGATGTTAGGTTTAAAATAGGTTTTGGGATAGGTTCTAACAACGCATCGACTCCCGGCGACGCATCGGTCACATCAGGTATCAACGGATCGAGTCGTGCCGTTACATGACAACTGATGGAAACAAGTGACTTCATGCTCGCGATCCGATGCAACGGCGGTGCGGTGTGTGGCTCAAAAGTTCGCCAAATCTCGCGAGAAAGCGAGGTCATCCGGTGGCCTTGAGCGTCGCGTACGTCCGCGTGCTGATCAAGATAGCTGGCCACCTCAGCGTCGATCGCATGGCGCAACAATTGATCAACGCTTATGCCGAGCGATTTTACCGGTTTGTGCGTGGGCGATGGGAAGCGCCATATATCGAAGTCGCTGAAGTCGGGGCTGATGATCTAGATGGACAGGATTACACTATCGAAACCATGGACCTGGTGGGATCTAAGGAGGAGATCAAGGAAAAGATCGAGGAAATCGCCAAATTTGTGACAAACCTCAAGTCGGCCTTGGAAACCAACCCCTTGATCGAGTGGAACCAATGGAATGGAAGGTGGCGCACGGTTCCGTTTGTCGGGCACCTATACCAACCGCTCCTTTATGTTGGAAAGAACGTGCAGATCAAGATCAGTCCGGTTCCTTTGAACAAGTATGAGTCGCAATTTGTGGAGGATCTGGCCAAGTGGTGCAACACCGGACAGGAGATTTATCTGCTGCGTAACCAAGCGGTGACGGGGCTTGGATTTTTTCAGGCGTCCAACTTCTTCCCTGATTTCCTGCTGTGGGTGCAGGATGGCCAGCGTCAACACCTGGCCTTCGTCGATCCTAAGGGCCTGTTACATTCCACCCCAGCCGATCCAAAGATTCAGTTTGCCACACGCGACATTCCTCGTCTGCAAGAGATTATCGATACGCAGGGTGCGGGACTAACCCTGCATGCGTTTATTCTGTCAAATACGCATTTTACGAGCCTCAGGTGGTCGAAAGACGACGGCACTGTGATGTCGAAGGAAGAGATTGAGAGACTAGGCATCCTTTTCCAGGCCGATGATTCCGAGACATACATCGGTTCACTCATGCGTCAAATCACCTCTGGCCATTGTGCCAAGGTCCACCAGGCGACCACTTGCCAATAAATGCTTCGTTCGCGGCAAGTTTCTCTGCCACAGGCTGGAGGAATCCCCGCACACTTTCAATGATTTCAGCGAAACGAGTCGGCGTGTCAGTTAGACGACCATTGCGGAGGAAGGCATTCCACTGCGCCGATTTGGATGGATCAGCAACGAACTCGGCAGTGAAACAGACAGAATTGGCGACAACCGCTGTTTCCCTTCTGGCAAAGGTCTTCTGGATAGCCTCTGCCAATTCTCTGCCGTCAAAGTCGAAGTTCTGGGAAAGCGCCCAAACGTCGAAGAAGTCTTTCATGCGACTGTTGAGCATACCGAGCTTGACCATCGCCTCGAATTTCTCAGCAATCACGGTTTCGCGGTTGTAAGCATTGAGCTGAGGTCGTGGTTGATCGAGGATAGTGGGATAGCTGACTTTCACTGGCCCAGGTGTCATCACGTCACTAAAGCCGATGTCAATCTGCATAGCAATTCGAGCATTTCCAAGATTGCCACGAAACTTCGCTCGTACCCCGTGGTAGTCGGCATCTTCGGTAATCCGCTCGGTGGTCACGCTGGCGGAATCGAAAACGAGCCCATCGGGCTCAACTTCCTGATCACAGATTTTGGCGATGGCCGTGCGAACGGCTTCGAGGTCATTATCGATACGGCCAAGCAGATCAATGTCGCGGGTGGGCCGTGTGACCGGAATCCGCAAGACAAGCAGCGTCAGTGCTCCCTTGAGAAAGAAGCGATCGGCATAGGCTGATTGGGAGAGCCGAAAAAGGAACCGCTCGATAGCATAATACTGTAGGAGTTCATTGAATGGGCGCCCGGCTTGCTTCGCGGCATTGAGCAATCGCTGATGAATGGATGCGGCCGTGTTCTTGGCGTTGCGATCAGTCATACACTAGCCTCCAGGTAGGGGCGTATGACACGTTCGACGCGACAAACTCGTGCGAACTCAAGCACCTTCTGGAAGTTTTTCTTTCGCCTGTTGCGATAGACACGAAGAGCTTCCAATGCTACGTCCAGGCCGATCCGATTGCGATACTTGAAACAGTCGGCCAGTGTCTTCTCGGCGCTGTAAACGCGAAGGGACACATCAGCGATTTTGCGCGTTTCGATCCCTGCCTCGAACGCAGCATCGGAGAAGCGGTACACTCGTAGAGGCGGATACGTCAGCACCGGAGAGCCAACGGATCGTCTGATTGCAATGTGAACCTCGTGGGGAACCTGCGTCGTCAGCTCATGAAGAGACAGTGCCGAGATCAGACAGGCCACGGCGTTTGGAACCCGTTTGGCAACCGTCGCCAGGTCGGGATCGGCAAGCGGTGGCATACTGGCCAGCCGATAAACGCCACGGGCCAGCATCTCCACCTCGCCGCTCTCCCGCATGGCGTAGAGGGTTCGTGGGTGGATACCCGCTGTCACGGCCTCCCCTGTGCGGAGGATTCCCCCATGTCGGCGAAACAGTTGACGGGCTTGTCGCAGTGCAGTTGTCATGTCGTCACCGAATAGCTCTATCGGATAAAATCGCTTACAGATGTTAACAAGTGTGAGTGATTTTATCCACCCAAAATCAGAAACCCCCTTTTAACACAGATGGATAGAGACTGTCCGTTTACGCAGAGCGACTTTGCTTGAAGCGAAAGATGGCTGGGCGAGAGTACGGGGAGTTGTCCCGGTCTGTTGGCTTGTTCGTCAATCATGCCCAAATCGCGATTCAAGAAGGCACTTGCGGCGGAGGCGTGATATATGGGTTGGTACAGAAAATCACCGTTTTTCTGGCTATTGCCATCTCGTTACATCCGGGAGGGCTTGACGAAAGCGTGGATTTCCGAACAAAATCCATACATCGAATCTGGTTCAGGTGAAGTGGAAGCTGCCAAATGAGTTAAAATCGGCTCTTTATGGCCGTTTAATATTGTCGAGGAAGCGGGTTGTGGCGCGCTCGCGCGCGAGGCGGCAGAATGGAGTTATGAGCATGTTCGATGAGAGTGCGGAAACCGATCAATTGAGCCCAAAGGACGGCAAAGCGATCGGCTGGGAGATTGAAAGTCTTTTGAATCAACCAGGAGTTCGTGAACGCTTCCGCGAGATGCTCTTACTTTGGTGGAAAAAAAGTTGTCAGCATTGCACCGACCTGGAAAAATGGCAACGACGGAGGCACGAGCATTTTACAAAGACCGTGATTAACAGCTCAATCTTGCAGAATGAAAATGGTGGTCATCCGCCTAAGGGATACGAAGACTGGGAATTTGATCGTTATGTTCCTTGTCAGGATGAAAATGGTAATCAATGTGAACGGCTTCCTATCAACGGCTGGTGTCCACCGGATTTGTTACCAGAAGCCAAGCCTTGCTACAGGCTCATATCATTTTGTCAATGCTGGGGCCGAGATCATGAATCTAGCCGAAAACTTGGCATAGAAGAAAAATATATGCTCTTCGCGACATTTCATGGCATATTTTGTACGGGAGTAGAACCAATCAGCTCTTGGGACGATGATTTTATAGTGGAAGTGTCATATGCAGCCGTATGTCATAGCGTTGAAAGACTTCACCATGGTGACCTACCTGCCATTCGTCAATTCCTAAATGACGTGAAAAAAGATATAGAGAGCCATTGTCCTAGTGTGGATGGAAAAGGTGGCTCAAGCAAGGCTGTGGCGATGAAAAACTACGAACTGGAAATGGGTCTGGATATAAAAGCTGTGGGAGTACTTACAAAGCACCCACATTGGACCAATAAACAGATCGCCGAGGCGATAGGTTGTCATCCGAAGAGCTTATCTCGTTTGCAAGGTTTTACCGATGCGAGGAAGATACAAAAACAGGGGCGTTACGACCTTCCGAGAGGAACAAAAGACGCAGATGGAAATATGGAATCTTGGGATAATAGAGAATTTGAAGATGACTGTTAAGACGTAAATCGAGGGGGTAACACAAGGGTAACGTTACCTTTTGTGTTACCTTCAAAAATCATAATCGCCTGCCAATACTTTCGGTTACGTCGTCTGGCCTGTTACCCTACTGCTACCTCGATCCATTTTCAGGGGTTTCTAACTTTTGAGGAAATGGATCATGCGCCGTGAAAGGAATGGAAGAGATGACGGTCATCGGCCGGAAGATTCGCCAGTGGCATGGTTCGTCGTGCTCGAACAGGCTCGAAGAACCAATGATTTCGAGCGAGCTGCTCAAGCCTTGCGTGAGTTGAAACGGCTTGGTGTATTGGTCCGGTTCCCTCGTATGCAGGAAGGGGGGAGCCATGACTAATTCCCCTTTAACCCCTCGAAATGACCTGCGGGTATCTGGCCAAACGCAATCGAAGGAATCCGAGCCGATAGCAGCTCCAGAATTATCGCCATTGGCATTGCGGGCTAAGGATGCTGCTCGGGTATTGGGTATCGGATCGACCTTGCTATGGTCGATGACCAATCGCGGCGAAATCCCCTTCGTCCGGATCGGCAGGGCCATCGTTTACCCTATTGCCAGCTTACAAAAATGGCTGGCCGACCAGGCGGCGAAAGGGGGCCGACGATGAAACCCATTGAGCTTGTATTGTCGAAGTTATCGGGGGCAAAGCGTTGTGGTCAAGGTTGGCAGGCTCAATGTCCTGCACATGAGGATCGGCGGCCGAGCTTGTCGATCTCGGAAGGAGAGGGCGGCCGGGCGTTGGTGCACTGCCATGCCGGTTGTACCGCCGAGGCCATCGTTGCGGCTATTGGCCTGACTATGGCTAACCTGATGCCGGAGTCTCGTACTACGGCCCGGTCTTATTCTACATCGGCACGCAAGCATACGGCGAAGGCTCCGGCTCAGCTGTCGGCCATTTTTGCTACAGCCGACGAAGCTATGGCCGAACTAGTTCGCCAGTACGGTTTGCCCGCAGCAACATGGACGTATCAAAACGCCGAAAGCGAGTCCGTAGGCGTAATAGCGCGATGGAATACGAATAAAGGCAAAAAAATCCGGCCAGTGAGTAAGACGCCGGCAGGATGGATCATCGGTGGAATGCCGGAGCCACGCTCGTTGTATCGACTGCCGGAATTATTGGCTCGGCCAGATGAGCCAATATATATCTGCGAGGGCGAAAAGTGTTGCGATGCGCTGGCTGAGCTTGGTCTGCTCGCAACGACTTCGTCTCACGGCAGCAAGAGTGCCGGCAAGGCCGACTGGACGCCATTGGCTGGTCGCGACGTGGTGATTCTGCCGGACAACGACGAAGCAGGCGAAAAGTATGCGACAGAGGTCGTAGCGATCCTAGCCAAGCTAACGTCTGTACCGTGTCTGCGCGTGGTTCGGTTGTACGGTGCTTGGCCCAACCTGCCTAAGGCCGGGGATATCGCTGACGTAGTAGAATGTGGTGAAAGCACCGACGCAATCAAAGCGAAGTTGGTGGCATTGGTAGATGCTACCGAGCCAGAACCTATAACAATACCTGTACTGGCAGTAGAGCCATTCAAGCCTTTCCCCACAGATAAATTGCCCGAGCCAGTACGATCGTTCGTAGACAAAGCATCACAGGCAATCGGATGTGATTCGTCGTTCATTGCGTTGCCATTGTTGACGGGATTGGCCTCAGCCATTGGCAATACGCGGCGTATTCAAATCAAGAACGGCTGGAGCGAGCCGGCCATTCTATGGACGGTGATTGTCGGCGACTCCGGAACGTTGAAGAGCCCAGCAATAGAATTGGCGTTGCGGCCGATTCGCACACGACAACGTGAAGCAATGAAGCAACATGCTCAAGCGATGGAAGCATATAAAGCGGAGTTGAATCAATACAATCGAGCATACGAAGCCTGGAAACGTGGCAAAGATCATAGCGATCCACCCGAGGCACCGGTAGAGCCGGTTGCCGATCGTTACTATTGTGACGATGTGACCATTGAAGCCTTGGCAGCGTTGTTAGATAAACAATTTCGTGGATTATTATGTGTTCGTGATGAGTTGGCCGGCTGGTTCGGTGCGTTTGATCGTTACTCGCAGGGCAAAGGTGGTGGCGACGTTGCCAAATGGCTGGAAATGTTCGGCGGCCGGGCATTAATGGTGGATCGCAAGAGCGGAAACCCACGAACGATCTATATTCCATACGCAGCCGTCAGTGTTACCGGCGGCATTCAGCCCGAAACCTTGCGGCGGGCATTAGGAGCCGAGTACAAAGAGAACGGTTTAGCGGCCCGGTTGTTGCCGGCTTGTCCGCCACGTCGGCCTAAAAAATGGACGGAAGCCGATATCGACGCAGAGACGGAAGCGGCCGTTGGCAATGTTTTTCATAGGCTATACGAACTTCAGCCGGGTACCAACTTCGATGGCGAGCCCATCCCTTGGTTAGTGCCGATGACGCCTACTGCAAAGGCTGCATGGATTGAATTTTACAATACCCATGCCCAAGAACAGGCAGAACTGACTGGGGATTTATCGGCAGCATGGAGTAAGTTAGAAGGTTATGCCGCTCGATTAGCTCTCGTCGTGCATTTTATTCGGTGGGCCGCTTGCGACCCGACATTACAAAGTCCCGATGCGGTCGACGAAACAAGCATTGCTGTCGGCGTAGCGTTATCGCGATGGTTCGGCCATGAAGCTCGGCGTGTCTATGCCATCCTGGCTGAGGGCGATGAAGGTCGAGAACAACGACGACTGATCGAACTAATCCAATGCAAAGGCGGAAGCATAACCACACGGGAATTGCAGCAATCAAGCCGAGATTATCGAAAGTCTGCCGATGCGGAAGCAGCCCTCTCTGAATTAATACTCGCCGGCATTGGGCGGTGGGAAGATCGAAACCCTGCGCCCAATGGCGGCCGACCTACGCGCGTATTCCGACTCAGTAAGCTATCTCAGCCGAGTGTTGATGAATTGCCGATTGGGGCGGATGAAGTCTTGTCGGATAAATAAATCGGCTATTGTCTACGAAACCCCTGTTTTGATGCTTTCACAGGGTTTCGTAGACGTAGACATCATGTATGTGTGATACGTAAATCTGATGTTTCTACTTGAAAAATGAACGAAAATATGAGAAAATCACTATCTGCCAATCAGATTAAAGGAAACGACACGATGACAAGAAAGAGTAAATCTCAACGGCCTAAAGGGATGGGGTGTTTATTCAAGCGATCGACGAATGGGCTTTGGATTGCGCGTTGGTACGATCATGCGGGCCGACGGCGGGAGTCGTCGACACGAACGACGGATCGAGCTGCGGCCGAGCGAATTTTAGCCAATCGCATCGCGGGCGTCGCGCTCCGCAAAGATGGCGTCATCGACGCACGAACGGATCGTTTCGCGGAGGCCGAACGTAAAATCCTCACGACTCATTTGGACGATTGGAAAGCGGACCTGACGGCCAAGGGGGTGACGGCAGAACAAGTACAGCTTGTACAGAGCCGGGCTCGCAAGTTGATCGATACATTGAAAATCGAGCGAATCAGCGAAATTTCGGCGTCGGCGGTACAAACGGCGATTGGTGAGCTGCATGTTGCTGGCAAGAGCCTGCAGACGTGTCATCATTATTTGCGAGCGATCAAGCAATTCTCGCGATGGCTGCGGCGCGATGGGCGTACGCGAGAGGACGTGTTGGCTCACTTGGAAGGTTACAACGCTGCTACGGATCCACGGTACGAGCGTCGGGCGTTGGATGCTGATGAGCTGGCTTGGCTGATTCGGACTGCTGAGGCTGGGCCAGCACAGCATGGCATGAATGGCCCCGATCGAGCAATGCTCTATCGCGTTACGGTGGGCACGGGCTTTCGGGCGAGCGAGTTGCGGAGTTTGACACCAGCGAGCTTCAAGCTTGATGATCCACAGCCGACCATTGTCCTCGATGCCAGCAAGAGCAAACGCCGACGGGAGGACCGTCAGCCGATTCGGTCGGACCTGGCGGAATTGTTACGGCCATGGTTGATCGGTAAGCCTGCTGATGTGTCCGTGTTTGCTGCGATGCCCGAGCGAACGGCTGAGATGATCCGGGCAGACCTACAGCGGGCCCGGTTGGCATGGATTGCCGAGGCCCACGATCGGGCTGAACAACGCGAGCGGCAGCAATCGGATTTTCTGGCCGACATTGATGCGGCGGGGCGAGTAGCGGATTTTCATGCTTTGCGGGTGACGTTTATTACGATGCTGGTCAAGGGCGGCGTACCCGTCAAAGCGGCCCAAGAGTTGGCCCGCCATTCGACGCCAACGCTAACTCTCGGCGTCTATACCAAGCTCGGTATCCACGACCTGGCAGGAGCCCTTACAGCTCTACCGCCGTTGACGAACGAATCTCCGCGCCAGGAAGCCTACCGGGCGACTGGTACCGACGACG
>JGI20166J26741_11530918_pt1 | contig 12364 bp, 6 predicted proteins | sample TergutCu122P5_FD_26741 | JGI IMG/M metagenome (IMG submission 26741) | reverse complement strand
TATGTTGGTATGTTTGAAAAGGTTTGTGATTTTTCTGATCTGTGGTGACGTGTATGTAAATGTTGTCCATTTTGTGTCATGTCTGGAAGTGGTGGGGGTGTTGGTTGGGTTAGTTTCTTCTTTATTCTGTGTTTTAGATTGGTGATTAGGCATCTGGGGAAATTATTCCTGTGTGCAGTGTGTAATATGTTAATATAATTTGTAAAATGCCCAACCTGAAACAATGAAAATGTTCATCCTTTAACTATATCTGGGTTCTGTTTCCTTATCCAAACACAGTAGTATCCCACAAGTGATGGGAAGTTTTAAAAGAACTGTGCTCAAATAGGCATAAACAACACAACTTTCCTCAGTGATTAAATGGTACAGCTGTCTTAATGGGTGGAATATGATTTAGAGTAGAGCTACCCTAATTCATGAGCCCAACATTCACAGATATTGGCATACAATTCTGGATCCTCACCACTTTGTGGGAATTTTTTTTACACACCAGCTGTTTTTTATGTTTTAAATGACAAACATGGGATGTTATGAAGATGGAAAAATAATTTTTATAATCATTTTTCTGAAACAGTCATTTTGAAGGATACTGTTTGACCTTCACTTTGTGATAGCGAAGCACTGAAATATTAATGAAACCCCTCTACTTTTCCATATGTCAAAGTAAAGGTGTTGTTATGCCTGCCTGAACAATTGAGGGTATCTCAAACTTACCACTAAATGGAGGTGAGTGATGAGTTTCATGCCCTATCTAAATTGCACCTGGAGAAAGAACCCCCCTATGCCCATTCAGTAGGAGAAAACACAAAGTGTTTTCTCATAAAATGGCGCAGTCTGAATTTAACTGTAACGCACAGTTGTGTAGACAGCATAACATAACGTAGATATTGCCTGTGGCAGTGTTATCCTGCAGTATTATATGTAGAGGTCCATGTTCAGTATTACAGGAAAAGAGTTTATAAATAAAGTATAGTACTTACTGTATTAAATCAACACACTCTTTACAAAACTACTGCATTAGTATATTTAGATAAACTTTAAAGTTTTTATATACACAGTGGTTCATAAAATGCTATTTGCCAGACAGTAACATCTGTTCTGCAACACTTCCTTCTCTTCAATAGTTAACTTAATTTCTCCCTGTATAGAGAGGAACACACAACCATAAATTTATTAGTACAGTATAAGAACTGACACATATTCAGCAGTAATAATTGTCAATGGAGCTTTCAGGAGATCATCAGTACAACTTAAAACTTATCTTAAATATTAACTCTAGTGGAATTATACAATTACATGATTTGTACAATATCAATAGCCTAATACATAATAATACATATTTACAGCAAAAGTATATACATGTATTCTGCAACAGAAATATATTTTCTGTGCTTCCTGTTATTGGCTGCACTGCACTAGATAATTTGTGTAAACGGTATCTCAAAATTTGGCCTAATTTATTACATAAATGAGGTGTACTATACAAATTATCATCGTATCACTGGTTCTATGTATATAACGGTGGATATTAAATCGGTAGGAGTTCCAGGTGTAAAATTTAAAGGCAGTTATTTCTTACACTTTTCAAATTTTTCATCTCCACAGTTCCAAATTCTGAGGCTCTGCATGGGAGAACAAAGCTTCAAATAATCTTATAGTTCCACACTCCAACCAATTTAAATTATATACACATATATTAACAACACTGTTGCAACCAACATAAGTAACAATTGCATTAGCTATCATCTGTGCTGCTGAGCTGGGACTCTAGAATGTGCGTCTCTGTGAAGTTTGTAGGCCTGGTCAGAAAGTCCAACAAAGGCAGATTTATGTTTTACCACTTCATTATGTTATCACGGATTATTCATTACCTTATAAGCTCATCATTACAAGGTTGCATAAGTTTGAATGATGGGGTTTCCCATAGGCTTACTGATATTTTTCAAGCTAACTCATAGGGAATTACCATAGGAGGGGAATCATAGCAGGGGAAAATTGGCTCACTTTAGGCCATTTGATGAATCTGAGATATCACTGCCCCTTTTGGGTTAAAAAAAAAACTCGGTGACTGTATACCATGGCAGTAACACACATTTTCATTATGAGTGAGGAATGATGACAGGAAGAACTTTGGTCTCTGTTATGTAAATGACAATCAGATTCTTTTTAATAGTTTACATTATAAAGTTGTTGATACTTACAGAGCTGTATATAAGCTATAGTGCCGATTTCTCCTTTGTTAATACAACAATGGTATTTATGTTCTCCGTATATTAACTACATTTTTTTATTAAGGGGCTGCATGTAAATCACAGCAGTAGATATGTGAGTGTACGGACATCATTCCAGTTTGTAGCTGATATGTATAATGGATTTCATCAGTATTTGGTTATGGGCAGTTATATTAAAGCTTCAACAGGATGCTGTGGAAGTGATGTATGTTTGTTAACTGTAGCAGGAATACTTGAAGTCACACACTCAACACCCAGTTTGCATGTCAATTATAGGAAGGCTCAGTATTCAGTCTTGTGTATTTATGTCCCTTGAATATCAATACTTATTGCCTTAAACATTATGGTGTAGTGACAAGAATGTTGGTAAAGGCAGTATTATCATAATGTATATACTTACATTTTTATTTTCAAAAATTCAACCTGTTTTGCAACTTTTTGAGCCTACTGGGGATGTGGTGATTGGTATAACAGGTACTGAAGAATATTAACATCAGTGACCTTTCCATGTCAGAATTTAATTTTTCTCTGTCCCAAATGTTCTCAACAACTGATGGACAGGGTCTAATCATTATAATACTGGTTATATTACAGACTTCATTCTCTAACATTTGACCACACAGTTCTCAGTATTTATGTACAATCACTTTCAAATTGTAATTTCTGCTCCTAGTACGTTATGCTAAACTCTTTACATACCATTCTGTATTAAAATATAACTACAAAAGGACCTATCTATAAGCCAGGCTGCATGCATGTTATGCCTTCTCTTCTTGTACCAAAGTATGAAATTTACATCTGGATTTGTGCAGGTCCTGAACTGTGGACGTCCATTGTGTCGAGTGTTTTTCTGTTTAACTCGAGCTTGAACAAATTGCTTAATTTTCAGTTTTGTTTTATAAGAGCTAGAACAGGTTGCTGCCAGAAGACCTTCATCTTGGAAATACCCGTACTTCACGTATGCTGATGTTGTGGTGAGGTCCGCGCTAGGGATCGCCCTTTCTTACTGCTGACAAATGTTAGCAGGTTGCCAACTTTGATTCCCAGTGAGTGAGAGGACCCATGTGCTGGTTGTGAACCACTAAGATTATGATGACTGGATCTTGCTTCGGTTGGATTCATGCTATATCCAGAGTCTCGCTTATAGTTCTTACCTAAGGAAAGGATAAACATAAGTATTACCTACATTTCATGTAGCTCTTACACTCATACACTTGGCATCATATTACACACAGCAGACAAAAACAAAAGCTGAGTTTCAAATGTGAATTACATATGACATCTTATATGTACAGCAACAAAACCAACTATATTTTTCCCCTCACTTCTGGAAGTTATAAGGTGTAGTCCATGTGTGTGTTTGTGCGTGTGTGTGTGCCATGTGCACTGCTTCATTACTGAATTTGCGATTGGCCAAAAAGTCATGTTATGTCTTCTTACACTTTAGCTTCAAAAATTCATACTGTTTGTCACCTGGAGTGGTATGTTGCAATAACTGGAGCTTACATGGCATATGTGTTCAACAAGTTGTGATGCAGTGGTCAATCCTGACTGGGTACCTAAAGTGTGGGAACCATTACTGTGGGAGGTGAAGAAAATGGGTACTTAGTATTTTTGCTGTTATGTTTGTCTATTAATAAATACATCACTTTTAAAACTCTAGCATTTATTTTGTCCACTCTTTACTTCTGGAATTTCCACAGCAGAAATTCCATTCTGTGGAAAATATTGTGGAAACACAGTCTGAATTTACCACTGAGGTAACCAACATACTGTGTTTGCTTACCTCCACAGAGTTCATGTAAAATGTCTGTGAAAGTACATAATCACACACATCTCTCTGATAGTGATATTTTATTTTCTGTGTTAGGCAATGTTGTAAAACCAATTCTTCATTCTGTGGGTACTACTTTTGTTCTGTCAAATAAATTGCAGGTGTAGTTGAATCATGAAAGTGCCTGACTTACATTCAGAATGTTTCTATTTAATTTAGTTGGGACATCAGGTTTGTCCATTCTTCCAGTTTATTAGCATTTTCCCATTTACTTTTGGCAGAATGCTAAAACACTCCTTTAAAAATGGCAATGAATTGAACAAACTCTCTCCTCCTCCACATGCAGTCACCTTTCACAACCATTTTTACACTTCATTTGATGAAGCACAATTTCTGCATTTGATACAGTGAACCACAGAACCAACACAACATTAAATAGTACATAACTAAGTACAATACAGCCCTTATTATCAGAACAGTTGGTTGAACTTTATGGTTATGGCATTACACATCTAGATTACTGAGTTCACAGACATTCTGACACTACAGCCACTACCCGACTTATGTAAGGGGTTTGTTCTGCAAACCTTTACGTAACTCCAGACATATGATTTTGCATTTACACTACACATATGAGTGTGTGTGAAGTTAAAACCTCAGAAGTAATTGTGGGGTGTAGTAAATAAGTCATTAGAAACAGTTCTTCATGGAGGTTATCTTAGTTTGACACAATTTTTCAGTTGTGTCATGTAGTAATTCCCCAATAATGGAAGTTGACATTCCAAGCATTATGCAATATTATGCACCTTGAATTTTTTTCGTATGTGGTTTATGGAAAAGTATACATAAAGTTCAGTTTACATAAGTAAAGACTTACATAACCTGAGGGGTGATTGTATGAAGTTCATGGTGAAGTGTGTCTCTCAAAATATCTTTTTTCTTTAACTCAGGCCAAGTGAGTATAGGATTCCCTATATCATGTGGATGAAAGTGCATTCTTTAAACAATTCTGTCACTATATCGTAAAGACTACATACTTCTGGGCTTGCTGGGTGGTCTTTTCTGGCAACGGGCAGCCATTCTTGCAAGCTGACGAGCTGCTGGAGGGAATTCAAGACCATCTTGCCGGTCTTTTTCTACAAGTCTACGTTCCTCTGCCATGGCCTCCAGCCAACACTGCTTCTCTTCTGCTGACCGACAGCAAAACAGTAGCCATTTGTCACGGACACAGCTATACACCTTTAATCCATGCCGTACCATTACACCTAACTGCGGATCTGAAACCATATTTCTTTCATTTAATTTTAATCACCTGTTGGACATCATATCCTCAACAAAATTTTCTTCAGTGAGCCACAGAGCATAACATTTGAAGCAAGTACGAGGTGGTACCCCAAATTTCTGAGAATTTGCTCATAATAACATGAATACTTACTTTAAGTCCTAATTTCCACCGTCACCTTCGAAGTTGTCACCTTGGGCTTGTATACAACAATCCCAGCCAATTTGCCATTTTTGGAAGCATTCATTAAAGTCTGTTGGCGTTAGCATGTTTAGTACCTGTTGCGATTCTGCTGGGATCTCTTTAATGGATACAAAATGCCACCCTTTCAACCGGAGTTTCATTTTAGGGAACACGTAGAAATCGCAGAGGGCCAGGTCAGGTGAGTAGGCAGGGTGGGGAACAGTGGTCATGTTATTTTTTGTCAGGAATTCCCTCACAACGAGCAAGGTGTGTGCAGGCGCATTGTCATGATGCAACAACCAGTCTCCGTTCTTCCACATCTCAGGCCGTTTGCACCTCACATTTTCCCTCATTCGTCTCAAAACCTCGCAATAAAACTTCCCATTGACAGTCTGACCAAGTGGAACAAACTCCTTATGCACAATTCCTCGAATGTCAAAAAAAAAAAAGATCAGCATTGACTTGATGTTGCTGCAAACTTGGCATGCTTTTTTCGGTCATGGAGAGGATGGCTTCTTCAATTGCGAAGACTGCTGCTTTGTTTCCGGTACAGCCATGATTCATCACCGGTTATGACCCTGGACAGGAAATTAGGATCATGTCTAACTTTTTTTGCAGCTCGGTGCACACTTCAACCCAATGATCTCGCTGGTCATTGTTCAAGAGACAAGGAACAAACTTTGCTGCAATTTGTCTCATGTTCATTTCATCTGCTAGAATGCGTTGACATGACCTGTATGACAGTCCAACGTGATTACAAACATCGTGCATAGTCTGTCTTCTAGGATAACTTCATGTACTTTCGCAATCATTTCCAGAGTTGTGCATGTGGATGGTCGACCAGAATGTTTATCATCTTCCACAGATTCCTGGCCATCTTTGAAACACTTAAACCACTCAAATGTTCTTGCTTGACTTAAAGCTTCCTCACCAAAGGCCTCCTTTAGCATTCGGTGGGTTTCAGCTGCAGTTTTGTTGAGCTTGAAGCAAAATTTAATGCAAATTCTTTGCTCCTTAACATCTGTCATTTCGATATTAGCAGACACACATGAAAATGGTGTAAAGAAAACAGCTAAAACTCAGAAACACATGCACTTATAAAGATGCCAGTTGGAAGACTGACAGTTGAAAGATATAGCAAGAGGCACCTAGCAGCACAAGTCTGTAGCACTAATGATTTGTGCGGTATATTCAAATTCTCAGAAATTTTGGGTAGCACCTTGTAAAGTAATGAACAGGAAACTTTCCCACCATTTCCTTCAGAACTGTTCTATTATATGCCATTAAAAGACATGTCAGTCTGAAACAGAAGAAACAGAGTATGACTATGTTCTGTAATCAGAATAGAAAACATTACCTGGATCCATAGTTAGCCTTTCCCTCCCTCTGCTCTGACTTGTCCACTATCCCACAACATTATTCTCTGAATTTCAGTCTTACACCTCTCTTCCTTTCTATCTTTCTTTTCACAGATTCCCCCCTCATATGTACCTATATTTATTTACACATGTGTGCTGCTCTTTGTCTGCCTCTAATCTACTCTAGCTTCCAGCCATCTCCCTATACTGCATCAATGATGTCTCCTCCGCATGTACATTTTCTTTCCAAATCACATTCTCTCTCAGCTACAACTTCACTAGCAACCCTCTCCCTTTTGCATAAGCACCATTTTTGAGAAGTATGGTAAACTACAGGCTGTTGGGCATAATTTTATATTTCTAGTATTTTGAACATGTGCCAGGTAAGTGTTACACCACAACACATTGTTCTGGAAGCTGGATATGCTTGTCTTCATGTAATAAATGGGGAACATGATGTAACAAGTCCATATGAAAGCGCAAATCTCAACATCAGAGACCAGTGATTGACTGGATCATTCTCAAGAGCTGAACAGAACTTTGGATATGCCTTCATATCAGGGGTGGTTTGTCCACAAGGGCTGCAGCCCTGCCAGAAGTGTTGATAAAAACTACATATCTGAATAAAACTGTTTGTTAGGAGATATATACATTCTTTAAAAACATATGAATGAAATCATTACAAATTCAAATACTCATGACAGACCCTAAGCACTGCAGAGATCAGAGTGGGCTGTGTCCCACGCAGCAACTGTACTATGGCTTCAACACAGTTAGTGGGCACTCACTGAGCTAAACTTGCAGTCACAGCAGCCTGACTGCAACCCAGACAGCATTTCAAGGAGGACTTTGTACATCTGTTTAACTTTCCTAACAGTTCAAATGCTGGCATTTTTACCTAGCTCTTTTCAAAACCATATTTGTGAATGTTTTAATTCTAGTAGTTGCAGCTTTACAATAAACATGAACAAGAACAGTGTGAAGCATTTACAGAGCATCAATTTTTTGCAATTAAATATCACCAAGATGACTGAGATTAAGAATTTATATCATGCAACACCTGGTTTAGTTATTTCTTAGTCATCATCAGGCAGAACACAAGCATATATGAGAACATTTAACCCTGCTTTGTGCACTAAACATTAGTGTTTGAGTGGCTGTGCTGAAAGAAATTCTGTATTAAGCCTTTCTGATTAATCATGTAATCATTCTAGCCGCAGCTCTACCATAACGAAGTCCCATGAGCTGCCACTGCTACATACTGACTCCACCTGATCTTGTTATGAGCATCTAATTGATCCTTACCTTTTCCATCTGGAACATCGACAACTTCACTTGTGTCCAAGTGTATCCGTCCTTTATACACATAAGTATTCCTCTTAAGGATATCCTGCAATGAAACAAATTGACATGACAGCTTTCACATATGTTCCCTTGGTTTCTATTTGAGGTATCATATATGTGGAATCAGAGGGTCATGACTCAAAGGAATAAAATTTTAAAGGATGGACGTTTGAAAATTTTGTACTGTATACACAGATTTGGGTAGGCCATACTAACAAAAGGCATAACTAACATCTACTGAAGGAGAGCAACTACAGATGTGACCTTACTACATACACTATGCCAAAAAGCACGGCAGCTTGCAAGTGATGTAAAACACTTTGGCTCTATATTTGAGTTGTGGCTGTATAGTAATGAAAGTGCATGTCACAGTATGATTTGTGATATCACTTGATATTTTGTCTTATTTTGCATATCCTTTTAGCAGGCTAATGAATCATGCCCATAGGCAATACAGATGGAGAGAAATGTTCCCCACAAATACGGAACCCCATACATACGGAACGTTTCTTCAAGAGCAAATGACTTCTACAACCCACTACCCTACAATAAATGCCTGTCACTCACCTTCTTACAATAGATAAGCTGGTGGTCGAAGAGGAAAAGTGTGATGTTGTTGGTCCACATGCCAGTTGTGACTCTCACAACTTCCCCTTGATGGATCAATTGTGAACTATGCTCAATCAAGTCTTGACCCTGTGACAGAAGATATTGCACACAAAATTTCACAAAAGTGTGCTTTTCACACATGACTTTCAAATCTCTGTAAAGAAAACGATAACCCGTGACATAGGGCAGGTCTGGGAACCTACCTGCAACATCATCACCTTCTGGTGCTAATGTACAAGAGTTAGTCAGAAAGTAATGCCTTCTGTCTTTTAACCTACAGTCTTCTTCCACCTGTGAAGAAGAGAATGTATTCCTTACTGGTAAAAGTTACTCTGTTTCTTCTGCAGTCACTGGTGCATGGGGTTCTGCAGTGCCCTGTCATTCCTATAGTGGTGAACAAATAGGTGAAAATCTTAAGGTGTGAGGTCATGACTTTAGGGTAGATGCAGCAAAAATGTCAACCAAAACTTTGTGATGGTCTTCAAGGTGTGCACAATTACATATGGTCTGGAATCATCTCGGAAGGGCACCATTTCTGACATTCTTCTTGTGGGACAAAGTTGATGAAGGCAAGCATTCAGACTTCTTATTGTTTCAATATAGTAGTAGTCAGAGTTACTGTTGCCCCCTTAGGCAAGAATTTCAGATGAACAATGCCTTTTTCATTCCAAAGGAATGAAGTTATGATGATTTTCCCTGCTGATGGAAACATAAGGACTTTATGCTTCCCTGGGGATGTTGTGTGGCACCTGTCCGTTGATTGCTACTTGCAGAGATCCACAAATTTACCCACAAATTCTATATACCACAAGGGTGACCTGAAGCAAGAGCCATACTGATAACCCACAAATATTAGCACCACCATAAGAAATTTAATCACCCAGGCAACCTGGTGCCTGGGATTTGTGCATCCCTGGCCACTTGGATTTTGGTTCAAGATTGTGGACCCAAATTTCACCCCCATAACAATTTGTGATAGGAAGCCCTCACTCTCTGTTTTGCATCAGTGCAAGAGATCAATGGCTCTTGTTTTCCTTGCCTATTTGTGTGCATCTGTTAACATTTGTGGTACTCAACAAACACAGACAATGGAACAGCCAAGCTCTTCAGTAATTGAATTATGTTGCAATGCCTTTACTGGTGGAAAGGGTGGAATATAATTCATCTGTTGTCATGAAATCATCATCAATACCAGTGAATCAAATGGGTGGTTGTTGTGAGACAATAATGCAGTGGAAGTGTGACCACTCCATGGTTTGTCATTAATTCTGTCCTCCTATTACAGGTTCTTTAATCCATCTTTGCCATAATCAAACAGTACCAACATCCACAGTTGCTTCACCACACACTCTGAGCAAACATGTGTGAGTACAAGTCAGTTTCTCACCTTCAGCAACCAAGAACTCAATCACTGTTCATCGTTTGAACATACCTGTCATTTTAGAATCAATTGTGGTGCTATAATCTGTTGAGTTAAACAGGTAAAACTACTAGAAAGTACTAAGTATGGCCAAATATTTCAGTGATCTAGTGGTTCTTTCTAAAAAGAATGAATGTAAAGAGAGAAAAAACAGGAGGCATTTTGACTGTCCTTTGTGATTCTTAAATACCAAGATATTTCCTGAATAGCCCAGCAAACTGTTGAACAGCTACGCACAGTTATGTACTATGGGCTGGATGACTCAAATATGCTAAGCACCACGTTGCTGTAACTACCATTACTATGCCGTACTTGACATGTATGACAAGCATTCATCCAGTCATGCCATTCCCTGTATCACAATGTTGTGGGAGATACATATAGGAATAATGGTACCTGTGTGAAGAGTGGTTCTGCTACAAAAGTAATGAGATTCTGGTGTAGGTTTCAGGAAGTTAAAGTACCACACAGGCATATTACTTGATAATAAATGAAATAACACACAGCAATGGCAACAAAAATTCATAGAACAGAAGGAATTGTCTTAAAACCAAGCAAAAGTAAATGCACATACTCTACCTGAACCAGTGTCACAAAATTAACATGTACTTATCCAGTAACTAAGAAAGGACAGTGACTGTTCATCTGTTCACTAACAACTACACTGAAAGTATTCTGGAGGGGGGAAATCATTATCAGTGTCATATCCACAGCACAAGCTCACTCACCTCCCAACCTTCCACCCTATGCTGCCACGCAGCGAGCTTCTCTAGGCTCTCCATTCTTCGTTTTCTTTCATTAATTAGGACAGCAACATTTCGCATAGCATCTAGCGCCTCTCGAATTTTGTCATAATCTGCATGGTCAGCCTGAAAACAAAAGAGTTTATTTCAAAACATATCTCATGTTTCAGTGTTGATATGTATCCAGACTTATAAACAAACAAACAAACAAACAAAGCTCCCTGTTACAGCATTTTAAAACATCCAGCAAAACTGCTGCAACATATTCTCTTGATACTCATATTAATTGTTCAGACATAACAAATGCTGACAAGAGGCATAAGAAATCAAGATGTACTGCTGATTCAATTACAGAGCTTCCTCTGTCTACTACATATGTGGTCCACTGTACACTAATATAAATTTTTTAATGGTTATTATCATGCTTGGGGAACTGATGTAAATGAACCTAGATTATGCATTAACTTCACACATAATTTATGTTCAACTAAACAATAATACAGCATATAATCATACCACCACATTTACACCTCACAAATTCTTGTTTCACCTTGCAACATTGTTATGGAAAGTGGCATCTCTAATCTTATTCTTATTGTCACAAATTACATGAAGACTTAATAAAGATAATCTGTACAGCAAATTTTAATTTCCTTACATTATTTATCATCACACAAAGTCATTACTTAAAAAATGGATTATAAGTACAAACATATTAACTTTCTTCCACTCCCACAAGTATCATTCCACCAATTCTCCATACTCATATTTAATTCATCGAACACCAATGCTACTTATCATTTTTATGATTGGATATGAACACACACCTCTTATTTCTGCTGTAATTTTGACACAACCGACACTAGTGTTTAAGTCACAGCCTGCAATACTTAAAACATGCAGAGACATGGTTCTGACATGATCCAGTCTGATGTCACACAAGAGACAGCATAATAGAATCATTCTCAGGACCCATTAGCCACACTTCATACAATCTGAGCAAGTCACAGGACTGTTAAATAAAACAACAAATGTCATCTTATTACAACTGCATTATGTTGGACAGTCTGAGATATACCGGACTATGGCCCATGTCTAACATCATACTGTTACAGGCACAATGAATCAACAATAGCCACAGACCTTTAACAGAACCATCTTCATCGCTATATAAAGTATCTCACACTCTTCTGTGTGCACAGATTAACTCTACAAAAGAAAAGGAAAGGAACAGGAAATAATGAAAGTCATGCAGAAAGACTCTTCACAATTTCACTAAGGCAAGTGGAAACAAAGTGACCAATATGTGGAAATAAAATTCCAACTAGATGCAACAGAGGTTTTTATTGCAGTTCTTATTGCTTGCTCAACATGTTTCAGGCACCACTATGCCCATCATCAGGAGCTCAAGAGTATTATA
>JGI20166J26741_11530807_pt1 | contig 12365 bp, 5 predicted proteins | sample TergutCu122P5_FD_26741 | JGI IMG/M metagenome (IMG submission 26741) | reverse complement strand
GTGGTGGTGGTGATAGTAGTAGTAGTAACAGTAGTAATAGTAGCAACAGTAGCAATAATGTTTCATGACGCTGATGCCCTGGAGTGGACTAGTATGGGGCTGTTGCCAAATTCCTTGGATGTTTATGAATCTGCTTCAAATATGCGTTGAGAAACCCTGTATATAACTCTCCTCTCCGCAACAAGTGCTACATGCCCGCCCATCTCATTCTTCTCGATTTGATCATCCGAACAATATTGGATGAGCAGTACAGATCATCAATATGGGTTATCACATCTATGGCCTTACGTAGACCATGGGTATCATTACCATAGTGCAATCTTCACTTTACACACTCCTGTGCTGGCCAGTACATTCTTCTAGGTATTTTCCGTTCAAAGGCTCCGAAGACCACTACCCATCTTCTTCTACACTGCCCATGTTTCCCTTGCACAGAACAGGGTGATTCTAATTACGGTTTCATATACTTTTATTTTGTCGATCCTGGTGGCCGCGCGGTCTAAGAGGGTCTGCGGCCGCTCGCTTGCTGGGATTGCGGGTTCGAATCCCGCCGACGGCATGGATGTCTGTCTCCAGCAAGTGTTGTGTGTTGTCTCTGCGTCGGGACAATCAATCGCCCAGAGGAGTCCTACCGAGTGCGGTGTGTCTGAGTGTGATCGCGAAGCCCCGTAAGGAGAGGCCATGACTCGGAATCAGGTCGAAGCTCCATAAAAATGGTTTTAGTGTTGCTATGAACATAATTCGACGTCATGATATCTAAGAAGAAGAAAAAAAAGGTTTTATTGGCTACCAAAAATTGGCGTTGGCACTCCTATCCATTCACTGTTGTTGTTGTTGTTTTTGTTGTTGTTGGTCAACACATTTTAAAATTATTCTTCTGCTTCAAGGTACAGAGTTCTCCCTGTATTTAATTGAGCACCAAGACATGCATATGTATGAGGGGAGTGGCGATACAGCTCCACGCATTCCCATTAGAAATGGCTTCCCGTAACCGCGCGATGGGTGAGACCCAGACTTTGTCTGAACATGATGGCAAAGAGAAAAATTCCATCCCCTGCAAGGAACTGAACCCATGACATCAAGGCAGTAGCCAACCAGAATGCTACGCTATTCAGCACCTCACATACTTGTACATACATAAACAATACTGTCCTAAGTGCCAGTGTATTTCCAACGAACATAACGTTATAAAAGAATTTAACTGCAGTGAAGATTCGCATGGGGCAACGTGTAGTAGGATACCATGAAGTCTTGTAGTGGGTACCAAGGGTTCGGGGGAAATACCGCTTCCAACTCAGGGATATCGCACAGAACTTTCGTGCTACATGGTCTCTCATGACAGCAGACTATGTGGCATGTTACAAGAGCCAGACATTTACGTAACGTGAGAGTGTGGCACGACATCATCCAAACGACTGATCGGCAGCAGTACGTCATGCTACTGACACTGGTATACGGCTCTGATACAGTATTTATGAACCGAACAAACCCACGTCCATCATTGTCCGAAATACGTGGGCCCGCGGTACCCGCACCGTGTGACAACCCACGTTAATAAAGACAACAAAATATATTCTGGTTTCAGTCAAACAAACAATATATTTTTATTTTATTTTTATCTTTACGACAAGTTTCGGCCAACTGACCGTCATCAGGCCATCTTTACAGGTACATGCAGTGTAAATAGCATTCATGTAACATGGGATCCCATAAGAGTTACAAATGTATTAAAATATATTAATAATACGAGTAGTATAAAATGAACGGTTTTACATCGCGTGAAATAATTTGCGACTCAAGAAAATATATACAAATATTTTTATAACAAAACATTATCCTACTTAAACACAAAAGCTTTTAAATATATAATATATATTAATTTCGTTTCATCTTCCAAGAATTGCTCAGTATTACAAAAACTTTGATATACGAGTATCACAGGCTATAAAAACATTCATTCTCTACTATTTTAATATATTTTAATATACTCGTATCTGTAAGTCTTATGGGATCCCATGTTACACGAATGCCAATTACACTGCATGTACCTGATGCTGGGTTTTTGTAAAAATGGCCTGCGGATGGTCAGTTGGTCGAAACATGTCGTCAAGATAAAAATAAAGTAAAAATATATTGTTGTGTGTGACTGAAACCAGAAACGGTTTTGCTGTCTTGTAGTTTAATAAACACAACGGATGCCCACTGAAAAATAAAAGTTAAGTACGGGTTATTTCGCGATGATGCATAAGCCAGAATATAAAGCACGGAATGATAGGATATTAGGATTTGGTACGATAAGCGGTTAACGCCTGACTAGTGATCCTGCTTGGAAGCGAGGAAAATCACGACAGGCCTCAGAGTAACCCGTCTCTGACCCAAGACGTGACGTCGCTATCTTTCTGAAGACAAACAAGATACGACCCGACCGGTAAACGTGCAAGACTCATATACACCTAAAAATGCAAGAGATTCGACAGCAGCAGACGGCACTCTGGCTGTGTTTCGAAGAAGGTAAAGCTGTCCCTGTTCTCAATTACATGCAAGACCACGAAGACCTGGAAGGAGAAGAGGTACTGCTCGACATATGAAGGTCGGCTTCTCACCCGGCCACTTTAGTGTCATGGCCGGCAACAGCCCTGTCAGGTGGAACCCTTGTCACCGCGACGTGACGAGTCCTCAGGAGACACAGCTGCAAATATAGTGAAAAAGAGGTCGCGGGCAGCCAACAGGGGGTGGTATTCTAGCTTGGAAAGTGTCCTGAGTGGGAAGAGAGACAAACAATCTTTCACAGCAAAAAGAAAGGGCTTTACGAAATGCTACACAGGGCCTTGGATTCGGGCGGATATCCCGGAATGGTCAAAAGCGACACAAAACGGGTATGAGATTTGGAATTTGCAATGTCAGGGACTTGTATAGGTTAGGTACACTGAAAACAGTAACAACAGAACAGGCGAAGTGTCGACTCGATACAGAGAGAGCACGGAAGGTCAGATGGGGAAAAAGGTGGCTAAAGCATCCACAAAGAACTGTACACCTGCGCATGGAAATACGAATGGGGACTGTACGTAGGCGAAGTACTGGCATTTCTTTTCACAGGTTCCAGATATCCTGAACGCCATAAATCCTCAGCTGACAAACGCAGAACATGAATAAAGGAAAATGTGGGCCCGAGATACCCTGATCGATCAGAGAGTCCCTGTGCGGCCCCACAAGCGACAATGCCTGTGACGAGGCTAACACTGCTATTCGAATGAACTCTTAAAAGCACAGCGGCAAGAACTGTCCCTTCCGGCCGCACAGTCTATTTCACGTGTTTCGAATAAGTCTAACAGCGATTATTCCCCCAACAACAACAACCGGCTGGTCTTGGTAACAGAGATTCCGTGTGTTTTCTGCGAGGTGTGAACGGCTGCCTCCATCTGAAGGGTCTATGCAATGCGACACTCTGAAAACGAAGGCAGAAAGCTCCTCCGAAAAGACGGAGTGTCTACCAATCCACACGGCGTCATATAACAAGTGGCCCTTTACAGGCAAGTGGCTGCTACGTTTCTCCTGCTGTAACATTAAGTAACTGATATGCAATAGAGACGCACTATGTTCTCTAGGAGGCAGGAAGTCAATGTTGGCATTCTGTTTTGATTCAATACATGCTTCCAAAAAAAACTATTTCTTCCTCCCTAGATGCTTCACTTAACCTGTATGTTTAAAATCATGTCCAGCGTATCTGCAGCAAGAATCGCCCTTCGAATGCCACGTGGCCGTTACGTCATCACACTGGCAGATGTCCCAGAGGGGAGGGCACAGCGCTGCTCACACACGAGGACAGACCGAGTTATTTAAATCTCTGCCGAACGGAAGGGGTAGTGAACTTCGTACTGCGGCACCTACACACGATATCACAAGGTGAAACATCAGTGCTGTGTTTACTGGAACCGACAAGCCAAGGTAGTCCAGTCGGTATAGTGACAATACGAGATTTGCGTTTGTCAGCGCGATGACACTTAAGGTTACAGCCTTCTGAAGTGTGATTCAGTGTAGTTTGCTAGATACTGTAGGTACCAACTTTTAAAGGGATATATTTTTTGCACCCTGGAGATGGAAGAAAAATATTTCTGCAAAGCTTTGTTATCTATCTACTGAACTACGCAGTTCGATACTCCATAAGACTCGCAGCTGTGGCGCCACTATGGATGGCAGTGTGCTGAATGTAGCACAGGGATATCACTCGCAGCTGTGGCGCCACTATGGAAGGCAGTGTGCTGAATGTAGCACAGGGGCATAACTATTCAGCAACCAATAACGAGAAAATTACGAATCCCTTGAACTATTTCTCACATATAGGTTCTACAGTGTTTCACATCTGGAAGGATAATATTAAAACTGGCCTAAGGGGAACAACGTATGAGGGCTGAACTGGATTGATCTGGCTCAGGACAGTGAGCAATTTAGAGCGCGGCTGAATTTTAAGGTTCTAAAGAAGATGTGTAGTTTTTGAACCACGTGACTATATAAAGTAAGTTAAGATACATAACCTGCCACTTCATAATAAACCCTCTGAAGAAACAATTTGAAGACTGAAGTTCATGTTAATACTGACTGTATAAAAAAGGGCTTTTCTCACCTCACAATAAACACATTCCGTATCAATCGAAAAAACCCACCAGTCAGTATTGTTTTTGGAAATAATCCCTGTTTAGTGTGATAATCATAAGCAATACATTAGCACAACGTGTAGGCAATAACGGGTTAAGTTAAAGCAGATAGTACATGTAGTTACCACCATGTTTAACAGGTGTAACGTACCCTTTCTCACGATAAGCACACTACGACATTCTGTGCTGAATTCTGTACGTTTCTGCAATCCTCTCCCCTCCCCACAATATCACCCGTCGTTCAGGATAATCAGGCTCCGGTTCGAGAATTTTAACCCTGGATCCCCGCAAACGAAACATGAGTGTGTGTTTCCCAGTAACAGCTATGTTCGATGGTTATATAATATTGTCCAGTCTGTGAACGAAGTTACGTTTTACGTGCTTCTGTTTTAACTTCCACCTGGAACCACTGACAACACACCACGACCACTGCCGCGCAACACAATTATCGCCTGTCGAAGCCGTAGCTAGTGTCTACGTCAGTCATGCCAGTGTTCCACTGGAGCTGATCCTGGCAGAGAAAATGATTCAGGGTCCCCTGCAGGGAACCTTAACGAGTTCCTGTGTTCAATAGTGTAGTGTATCTTCTATTTCAGGGACAAGCGGACGCCATTTGCTGGGCGTACTAAAACACGTTCTGAGCTACGTCCACCCTTCAATATCGATAATTACCATTTCAATGGCTGAAATTACGGCCGGAACTACTGTTTATTGCCCACATAATATGGAACGTACATACATCTGTTTCGATATTTCCTAGTTTCAGACAAATGAGCTGTACAAAGAATTCTGGATACTTATTTACTAATGTAACAACCGTTTAAAATTGAACGGAAAATTTTATAAATTTTCGTACCTATATCTTCTTCGCTCTTTTATCAACTATTTCTTTACAGTTTCTTGAATTTGTCCCTTTCCTTTACGTCACATTGGTTCTGGTAAATAACGCTCAAAACATACCGTCACTGACAACTATCAGCTCTTCTACGAATCATGTTATTTAATTAAACTTTTCTCCGACGTCAGAGTCCTCTGTGAGCGAATTCGCGACAACGCGCACGCGCGTCGACCTTGATAATTGTAATTATTACGGTACTGCCTAGTGCAGGCCGTCTGCATATCAAGATGATTTGTCAAACAGTGGAAGTATTACTAAATGCGCCCTCTCTGAAAGCAAGAGCACGTAAAATTGGGGTTTTGTGTGCAAGATATTAAAATCAGGAAGCTAAACCAACACCAAGCAACCGTTCCGACTGGGTGTATACCAAGTCCGTTCATTCAGGGTTGCAATACAGCTGCATGCAGCTAAACACTTCCTGACGGTTGACAGTATTTCTCAAGATATTACCAGCCTTCAATAGAACCCGAAGGTTCATTACCGTGTCAATAACCGCCTGCCACTCTACCTTATCACAAGCCAGGTGAATACAGTCCAACTTTCTTTACGATCGAAACTGTCTGCTGGTTCCGTCACTTCCAGAGACTCCACTATACGGACATGACTACCAATATGTGGGGAAAAATGTACTGGCAAAAACTGCAGGATGAGCGCCTCTTAACCACAATCATCATGAAATATATTACGTGCTTTTTTTTGTACTCTGTACTCGTTACTTACAAAATTTTGGGGTAGCCGGTGTGAATTACGACGTATAGAGATATAAATTACTGGTAAGATATCCAGAGCTCGTCAGATAATTGAGGAACAAATTGGAATATAATGGGGAAATAACGGTGTAACTACTGTAACACATTAAGAAAGCCTACGATTCAGTTGCGAGGAAGTTTCCCGCTGAGTTTTGAATACCCATGGTATCCAGACAGACAAAGACTTGCCTCATACACAGAGGTTTTTTAAATGCAGAACTGAGTACGACAGAGCGGGTGACGTCATCGTGTAGCCACACAGCAATTGATGTCGTCCGCTCTACAGCGCGCATTATCGCTGGACTGAGCACTACAGAGTGGGCTGCGTCATCGGTCGTTACCGCACTTGCCACTCCGAACAGTCTGACGGAAGGGGATGCTTTGCAGCAGGCTTACTCAACCTTCTGTTTAGGCAAAAACGAGCCTGGACGCGGGTAACACGAAATTTAGAGAGCAGAATGAAGAATGAATAAATATACGTACTGCATAATTACATGTCTAATGTTAACACGTGTATTTTTCTAAATATTTTGCACAACAAAAACACACTGTTAAAAATAACATTTAACAACGTAATTCACAAACAGCCGATCTCAAAGGCCGCGCGGTCTAAGGCGTGTGTCTGCGGCCTCTTGCTTTCTGGGATTAAGGGTTCGAATCCCACTGGGGGAATGGATGTCTGTCTCTTGTGAATGCTGTGTGTTGTCAGGTAGAGGTCTCCGCGACGGTTCGATCATTCATCCAGCGGAGTCCTACCGACCGTGGTGTGCCTGTGTGTGATCTCTAAACCTCAACACTGAGGCGGCCTAGGCGCGATAAAGGCTGTTGTGCCACAATCAAGAAGATTATTTACAATCTGGGTCAGGGTGAAGCCAATTTAGCCATTTTTTTTTTCAAATTAATAACGTATGTCTGCACGAACAAACAACGTGTAAGTTATGGAAATTTCTTCGGTGTTCTATCTCGGCTTTGTCAGGGAAAGAGTTAAAAGACGTCGTCTCATTTCAGATGTCTATGCGAACAACATAACACCGTGTCGCGGGCAACAGCAGCGGGTTGAGTGGGACTGAATTTACAGCCGTCGCCTTTCGTCTGTCTTTCAGATCCGTCATTGCGAAGGTTAAATCAAACCAGAAGGGACTCAAATTGAACGTGACATCGCCTTCTGGTCAGCTCTGATTACGTTCATAAACTTGGCGAAAACTTAAACACTACGTGCATAACGAAAAGCACTGAAGCTTTATTTAGTCGCCAGTAAGGAGGTTGGCCTATACATACATGACGAGAAAGCTAATAAGCGTATGCCCATATCTCGTCAAGGAAATGTGGGACAAACTCAAACACAAAGAGAGATAACAAATCCTTTGAAAATGTAACAGGAAATAGTTTGGAACGACGCAACAAATCGAAATCACACGAATAAAGAGATTAAGAGCAGACTACATTGAATGAATACTTCTTAACGTTTGCTCTCAAATTTTTTGTCTTCCTGCTTGCTATCTGAACATCATGAAGATACAAATACACGGACCTATAATTCTGTCGCTTGTTTTGCATGAGTTTGATACTTGGTCTCTCACATTAAGGGGAGGAAACACGCTGAGGGTGTACGAGAATAGGGTGCTGGGGAAGGTCTAAGAGGGAGGAAGTAACAGAAGGCTGGGGAAAATTGCATAATGAGGAGCTTCCTGATATTATTGGGGTGACAAAATCAAGGAGGATGAGATGGCACGTATGGAAGGTGGAGGGGGGGGAAATGCACATGGGGTTCATGTGGGGAAACCTAAAGGAAAGTGACCACTTGGAAGAACAAAGCGCTGATGGGACGATGTTAAAATTGGTTTTAAATAAAACAGGCTGGAAGTGAAATTGGTCTGACTAACGATAAGGAACAGAGGCGGGCTCTCGACAACTACGTAATGAGGTCTAGGTGGTTCCACCAGCAGAATTTCTCGATTAACTGTGGAAACTGTCGGCTTCACGAGATGGACTCTGATCCATTCAATTGGTGCCCACTCTCGCATTTCCAGTAAAGGTAAAGGTAAAGTTTACCCTAGAACAGGCCGCGAAGGTCCAGAGGGGGAGGTGAGGTATAGCTCTACTCTTTCTTTAATCTCGGCACTAGATGGGGTGGGTGGTCAACGCCACGCCCCGACCGCTTTACACCCGGGAAAGACCCGGTACCCACCGTACAGGAGGCTGGGTGTGCACAGGGCCGGTCTGGACGCGTGCGGAAAATCTCGCCCCCACCGGGATTCGATCCCCAGACCGTCCAGCCCGTAGCGAGTCGCTATACTGACGGAGCTATCCCGGCCCGGTCTCGCGTTTCCAGTAGCAACTTCAATTTTGCGAAACTCGTAAACGACTACGCATACTGTCTTGTCGAATGTGACGCAGTGTGTGATAGAAATGTCGAAATAAGTTTTCTTGTCTTCATCTTCAGGACAGAAGACGGTAACCGGCAGGTTTCAACGAGGAAGATCAGACGCAACATCTCAGAAGACTCCACTCCTCATGGCCACCACAAGTCTCACGCGTCAAAGACTAACCACACAAAAGCTGGCCGTTTACAGAATTCTGATTGGGAAGGCCGTGGGCAGAAGAGAAGATTTTCAAGAAATATCTATACCGGAGTGACAGAGGACTCTTGTAACCAGTACAGAGGGTGATTTCCTGACCAGCGAATAGCGGATCTCAAGAAGAAGCCTAAGGTGGTTCACCCCTGTTGTGTTTCAGATACTAAGATACAAACAAACTTACAGACCGTCAAACACAACACACGTTCTTTATAGGTAAAAACAGCTACATGTTTCGGCCAATCGGATAGCCACCACCTGGCTGGGCACATATTTACTTACTTACTTACTTACTTACTTACTTACTTACTTACTTACTTACTTACTTACTCCATGCAGCACAGTCCTTCTTGAGAAGCCAACAGGTTTACAGCTAGTCAAGAAATTCGCCGCATTTTATGGAACCTGAAGGTTCATTGCCGCATTCAAAAGTGCCCGCCACCCCTATCCTGAGCCAGCTCAATCCAGTCCATACCCCCATATCTATTTTCTGAAGATCCATCTTAGTATTATCTTCCCATCTAAGCCTGGGTATCCCAAGTGGTCTTTTTCCCCTCAGGTTTCCCCACCAGAAGTGGGTTCCTGTCACCACGGCATGGCGCGTCCTCAAGTTGCGGTTGGAGGAACGGCCTCCAATATGGAGGGTAGCTGTGAATATATTGAATAAGCAGTCGCGGACAACCGACAAGGTGTGGTCCTCCAGCTTGGGGGTTGGGCGAGGTGTTGACAAATCCTCACCGTAACAACTGGCTTTATTATGAAACATGAAACCTTGCATCGGCTGTACACATAAGCAAACAAGAAGTAAAATTCTACTGCAACGCTGTTACGCGTAGGTTTAGATCTGAATCTTCAAAATATTTTCATTCTACGGGCAAATGTAAAAGATATAAAAACTCTCACAGCAATAAACATGAACATATATTATATAAACAAACACATATTTTTGTAAACGTATAAAAAGGGGGGTTTTCTGTCCTTGACCAATACGTGACGGCCCGACGCTCGTCAGTTTTTATTATACTTTCTAAATGTTGCTATCACTGCGACCGTTTGTCCAGCTACCGTCATAGACTGTTAAACCTCCCCGACACGCGGCGTACGACGCAACGCTGGCACGACGCAGGGCGGAGCGTTGGTGCGCCGCTTATCGGTATAGCAGGAAAAAACCCTATATAAGAACACACATATATTTATCTACATAAACAAATAGGCCCTATATAATACATAAACATAGATACGTTTATATGTATAGAAATGTCATTGGAATTTTTCACTGACATAATCCTTCCGGCCGCACTATGGCCCTGGGGTCGACTCAGCCTCTAACAGAAATGAGTACCAAGAATATTTCCTGGGGGTAAAGGCGGCAGGTGCGTAGGGCTGAGAACCTTACCACCTTCATCTGCCGAATGCCTTAAAATCTGCCGAATGCCTTAAAATCTGCCGAATGCCTTAAAATCTGCCGAATGCCTTAAAATCTGCCGAATGCCTTAAAATCTGGGAGCCTCTAACTCCTGAAACCCTCACGGCCTGTCCAGTCCTGTAATATATATATATGTTTACAGCTGTAAAGGTTTACATATCTTTTACACTTGCCCGTAGAATGAAAATATTGTGAAGACTAGGATCTTAAACTTACAAAAATTGCAGCTGTAAAATTTTACATATTTTCTTGTTACACGTACAGCCCGATGGTAGCTATCTGATTTGCCGCAACATGTAGCTGTTTGTACCTACAAAGAATGTAGTTTGTGTTCGAGAGTTTGAGAGTCGGATTTTATCCTAGTCTTGAAAAGAATGGGTAAACGCGAAAAATGATCTGTCCACCCGACACTGATAACCGGTGCCCTCTTATTAATAGAAATTATATACTTTCCCCGTCTTACACAACTTGTATTATGTAAATACAATTAAAAGATAATTAAAAATCATACCAGGGACATGTTTCGGCTTTCTTCATAAAGCCATCTTCAGGCTGTGACCTATAATTTTTTTTTTACATACGACTGACAAAAAGTCTCAGAAAATACGAGATCTCGTTTACATAGTTACTATAATATATTAGGATGTAATATATAAAATGTGACTTCAATTATAAAATAACCTTCTTAGACTTTGTCAATTGTACAGAAACCTTTATGGCTCACAGCCTAAATATGGCTGTACGAAAAAAAGCCCACACATGTCGCTGTTATGATTTTTAATTACATTTTAAATGTACTGACATAATAGAGGCTGTGTTAGACTGTAAAATTATATGTTACATTCTATTGATTATTGAAAACACAACGGGGATTCCTCACCTGAAAACTGGTGTCCTTTGGTATGACACTGTGGCCAGCCAGTACTGCAGAGAAATATATATGAGAGGATACTGCTAATAACGCGTAACTATGCACCAGTGGTTCGCTTTCTCACCTGACTGGATGCAACAGCTGCGACGTTCAGACAGTATGTCCACCATAACAACATACAGTCGACTCTCGTTACCAGCGGTAGCGGCGTTCCTGGACACCGCTGCGGATACAGAAACAGCGTAAAAAGGCAAGTGTTCAGCACACAGTGCTGAACACTTGCCTTGTTACACACACACACACACACACACACACACACACACACACACACACACAGTGTTCGTAAAAATTCTAAACAAACTTCCATACTTTATCATCATCCTTTTCCTGAAGGGTTAGGCGTGTTTCCTGTTCCTTCATCCTCAAAATGAAGTTGGTCCCTCCATCTCTTCTTCGGTCGTCCTATGTTCCTTCGTCCTTTTGGTCTATATCGTAATGCTCGTTTTGGTATTCTATTTGTGTCCATCCTATGTACGTTTGTAGCCACTTTTTCTGGTACTGTTTTATTTCCTCTACTATGTTCTGTGCTCCTGTTTTTTCCCTAATACATTGATTCTTTCTTTATCCAATTTTGTTATTCCTAGTAAGTGTCTCAAAAATTTCATTTGTGCTGCTTCCAAACGTTGTTCCTCTCTTTTCTTCCGTACCCAAGCTTCACTTCCAAATTTCAATGCTGCTTTAGCTGTAATGTTGTGAATTCTTAATTTTGTTTCTTTATTAATTTGTTTTCCAAAACGTCTCCGTATAGCTCCGTTTACTTCCATACTTAAGTGCAGTAATATTATACGCGCGTTTCAGACAATGAAGTTAAAGGGAAAAGGCGCGAACAAATTACGCAGGCCTTATCAATCTAGCGGCCAACGGTCGAAGCCATACCGCCGTTATAAGGAAACACTCGTAACCGAAATCGACCGTATAAAATGCGAAATCAGTAAAAGGATACATTTCCTGGAAGAAATCTAGATGTGGTGGCTGAAGAATATCCAGCGCCGATAAAACCTGTAAAAAACAAAAGCAATATATTAGCCCTATTCTATACTACGAGGGTTGGAACTTTAATAGTGGCAACTATTTATTTACAACTGATACAAAATAGATACATGTTTCGAAGTTTTACTGTCCTTCACTGTAGT
>JGI20166J26741_11530696_pt1 | contig 12365 bp, 6 predicted proteins | sample TergutCu122P5_FD_26741 | JGI IMG/M metagenome (IMG submission 26741) | reverse complement strand
CCAAAGGCGCAACGGCCCCTAGTGGACCAGGGCCTCCTAATTTTCGAGGCTTCACTATCACACTCAGACACATGACACTGAGTAGGATTCTGGACGAGTGATCAGTCTGACTCAGAGACCTCTACCTGGCAACACACACCACTCACAAAAGATAGACATACATGCCTCCGACGGGATTCAAACCCGCAATCCCAGCAAGCGAGCAGTCTCACACCAACGCCTTAAACCGCGCGGGTACTGGGATCGGCCAGCGAAGTATTAAAATAATGCGTAATCTACCTACATCCCATATCCTGTCGTGTAAGCAGTAGGTATTAAATATTATGATAGCATTCACTTTTTATTGGCCGACTAATGCACTTAATTGTATAAAACTCAAAGGTTAAAGTCTACGTTGTATCAATGTTTTAAAAGACAATTTAAAACTCCGATATGTTTCGGATCCTTTGTGATCCATCCTCAGGGAGTGTTGAACGTGCTTGACTGAAATTACCTGTGATATTTTTGTGTTCGTATTCGATGTTTGGCAGCGTGATTTTTTGGACCTGTGGTGTGTGTGCCTGGTGCGACGCACCAGGCACACACACCACAGGTCCAAAAAATCACGCTGCCAAACACCGACTACGCACACAAAAATACCACAAGTAATTTCAGTCAAGCGCGTTCAGCACTCCCTGAGGATGGATCATAAAGGATCCGAAACATGTCGGAGTTTTTAATTGTCTTTTAAAACACTGATACAACGTAGATTTTAACCTTTGAATTTTATTATATTTACCATTCCGGAAATCTTCATTCTGCAAGCATGTTGTTGATGTTGTTTACAACAAATTGAATCTAAAGGTCCATTCATTATGTAAGCATATTCTTGCTCATGACTGCTTGAATGTAAATAAACACTCATTCTGTACGCATGTTATGGCTCATGACTGCTTCGATCTAAACGACAACTCATTCTGTAAGCGTAGTCTTCTTCATGACTCCTTGGATCTGAAGAACTATTCATTCTCTAACCATGTTCTTGATCACGACTGCTTGGATCTAAACGGCCATTTACTCTGTAAACATGTTCTAGCTCATAACTCCTTGGATCTAAAGAGCTAGTCATTCTGCAGACATGTTCTTGTTAATGACTGCTAGGATCTAAAGGATCACTGAATTGTGTTTGATATATTCTTATGCTGATGTTCCTTGAATACAGCAAAACATGTGTCTCTCTTACACCAAATCTTCTTTGTTTCTACGCTAAACAACTCTATGCCAAAGGATAACAGATTTGGTCGAACCGTAAGAGGCACTGCAAATATCGTAATCCTGGGTAATTTGATATCAATATTACACAGACTTTATCAAACAATCGATCCGCTTCTTTCGAGTAGCAAAAAGATTTTAACAGAACACTGCAAAAAAGAATTATGTAAACTATGCTCGGAACTATTTTCTCAGCACGCATGTGTCTGGAAAGTACGTGTTAGTAATGAAGGAATCGGCTGCAACGCCGGCTCGTGTAGGTGTGTGCGTGACAGAGTGGTGAGTGCTGTATGAAGCGAATTCCTCAGGGACGGACACCGTGTATTGAACTAGGAGATAGAGACAGATACAAACGGACGGACAATTTTAACTGATGTGTCGTTCCCTCATGAGGATATTCTTTATTCCACATTGTTTCATTCGAGCGCGCACAAATCCACCCCAACAGGCAAGCCTGCAGTGCTGTATAGTCATATCTAAAAACAAACAACAAACAAAATTGAATGATTCATTGTATATTCACACGAATCTTCACATATTTCTCTACGCAGCAGCCAAGTTGGCTTATGTATATTTGGACTTGATTGCTGTAGAGATAGGTCTATTTACAAATAAAGTCTCCAGTGTTTTAAGTAATAAATTAGAAAAAATTTAGGAAACTTGGCGCTGTAGTTCCCTACATTCTAGGCCGTGGCACTAGACGAAGCTTAAGCTGTCAGCTCATGTTCTGGAAAAAATTAACCTAGCGAAATTTTCCTCATTCTTACTGCACAGATGTTTGAATAGGAACCGGAGGTGCACAGGTATCCGCCTGTCTGTCCATATATCTACATACATAAGTACGTACGTACATACATACGTACATATAAACTCAAATACATGTCTATCGATCTACCTACTATCTCTCTATTCATCTATCCATCTACCGATCTAGCTATTTACCCATTCATCCATCCATTTGTGCCCAAAAAGATAAATAGTTTAAAATGTTTCTATTTTTCAAATCGATCCGTCTGATGGTTTCAGTTACGTGCACAAGGTGGCAGGGTCTGCCTAAAACAATCTATCGTTTTGCAGCCATAGCGAGGTACTGTACAACCGGTATTGCGACCTCGAACTTGTCTGATAAAAGTTATCTCTAGATAGTAGTCGCGCTTATTTTCAAGTTCACGGCGTCACCATTCAGTAAAACTACGATCTAACTCTGTTACTCAAGATCTATAATGTATAGCAGTAGATGAATATAAGGATAATCTGTGGAAATCATAAATGGTAACGAAATGTGTAAAATTTTCATATTTAAATTTCAATGGGCTGCACACCAATTTATAACGAAGCGTCCCAAACTACCTCTGTGGAAACCGCAAAGCCAAAGTCAGGTGCCTCGAATTTACATCCGGTTAAGTGTGATTCTTTTCCTGATATTTTCCCTCTCTTAATTCAATTGTCACTCGGAATGTGTCGACGATATTGACATTGCACGAGCTGAATGATCCAGAGGTTCTCTCCGTCCTGACAGGCGACACGACGAAACAATTGTGTTATTTCGTGAACCAGTTAGAGAATTAAGAAGTGCTAGACCTGGTTCAAATGTACCCACCTTTTCCAGAATGTCATGAGCTTGTATTCAGATTACCAACACAATATGTTGTCAGCACAATAATATGGCCTTTCAAGCCAGAAGAGATAACGCCACAAAAACAAAATATATAATGAAATCTGAACGTTTCTCTTTCTTTAGTTTTATTTTATTTTTTCTTCTTGCCTTTGATATATTATCAGAAATGTCACATTTTCCTGAACACTGTGCTACTACGTAAGATTAAGAACCTACTCTTTTTTCACGGATCTACCCCTAACGGTCACAACATTGGTTTTCCTGATTACAAAGTGCTATAGGAAATCTTGGAAGAGTGGCCACCTATACAACGCTATTAATACCGAATTTACTGCAAATTAGTCAATTCGTGTACAAAATGTTTACATCTTGTTGGAATCAGGGGAAAATCGGACGATTGATAATCCACACTTACAAGCTGGGTAATAGGTTCATCCACTTATATAACATTGGGTTCCATGCGTATATTTTGTTAGTGAGGTCGGTAAATGGGTTGAATTCCGGAACACAGCTAAACTCCCTCTGCACTAGTTGATACAGGAACTAAATAACCAGCTTATCAATAATAACTCATTTACAGTAGTGTAAACACTGAGGTCACGAATGGCATATTCGTCTGGAACGTACTAATGAGAGGGAGGAAAGGTAGTCAATCAACACAACTAGTTTAGAAAGATGTTATATTCTAATAATGAAACTACATGTTTCGTCCTGTAATGGCCATCGTCAGGTTTCTAAAACGATAAAGAAGTGTCTGTATATCTGTGTGAGGGCGTGTTGATGTAGAGATCTCTATGCATCAATCCCCTGTTTGCTCTAATATCTATTAAAAATTGCTATATATAATCAATAAAAAAGTTAATTCCAAACTGTAGTGTGAACATAAGTGTTCCTTCTTGGGGCTGCACAGACTCTAGCTTATCGTAATTGCCATCTCTCTCTGGGGGAACCCTTTGTGTAGGTGACCTTGGTGAATGTCTCCTGTGGGGGGAGAGAAAACTTAAAGTTATGGAACGTACTAACATTCGATGACGTCCTTTATTCTTTCTTTATTTAATGCATCCGTTGTGTTATGTATAAATTAATACATAAAGTGAATGCATGAAATGAAGATTTTAGTGTAATACTGCCCATGAACTGAAAAGCAGAGACATGAAAAATAAATGTATTCTGGTACGTCATATGAAAACTTTTCAAAATTGTACATCTTCAGTTTCCAGGTCTTGTACCATGGGCGTTCACACTGCAACTATAGAAAATGGTGTCTCAAGTGCATTTAGGAACATGTGTTCTCGTTTCACAAATCGAAATTTGGGTATATAGTGCAAATGAGATTTCACAGGGAATTTGGTACACAATCACCAACAAACATATCTATCCATAAGTGAGGCTAGTTCCAATTGTAAAGCAAAAGCCTCCTTAAACGACCAGTCACTGGAACTAATATTAATGGATTTGGAGGGGCTGTCCTTAGCAGTCCAAGAAAATCAACACGACAAGCTCCTGGACAATTAAACATGCATTCACAATCGAGAGTATATAAAATTCTTCAGTTTACTAGTGATTGAAAAGTTATAAATACAAACTATTGAAACATGTTGCAACCCAAGAAAAATAAATTCACTACACGTCTTACCGTGACGTTCTGTCAGTCCTTGAAGATGAAGGAATTTACAGCCAAAATTGTGTTCAATGATACAGCCACGCGTTGCTCTCAGTGAACCTCTGCGAAGTGTTAAGTGTGACTCACATAAATTTGATCACGTACCCTAACGAAATACGTTTAGTTTATATACAGATTCGTCTTACTGCTTGGGAAAAATTACTTGTACGTTAAAACTGACTACATTTCATGTTTTCATGTTGTATAATTTAAAAGACGTGAATTAATGCACAAACGATAATGCTCACAAAAAAAACTTGTTTCAGTGATTCAGAGGCAAAATTCCTACTTGCATCATACTTATATAGTTGGACTTTGTATCAATGGGCCCTGTTATCGATTAAATTCGAGGATTCCTATCATATCTGGCGTGTGATTTAGTTGAATCCAGTCCAGAATCATGATATTATAGAATATTTAAAATTCACCGGACGGATATATAATTTGTATGGTTGTGCTGCTTGGTAATATTCTGCTAAGTAAAGCTCCTTGCGATGACATGATGTATCATCCAAATTGATATATCGTGTGTCTAACAGATTACGTGAAACGGAAAGCTATACGGTAGGTTTCACCCTTTCATAGGCCACGAAGGCCCTTAGGGAGAGTAGAGTTATAGCTCTACTCTATTTTTGACCGGGCACTAGAAGGAGGTGAGGGGTCAGCGTCACGCCCCGGCAGCACCTTACCCCCGGGAAAGACCCGTTACCCATTTTACAGGAGGCTGGGTGGGCCTCAGAGCCGGTCTGGACAGGTGCGGAAAATCTCGCCCCCACCGGGATTCGATCCTTGGACCATCCAGCCCGTAGGCAGTCGCTATACCGACTACGCTACTAGGCCCACAGAGCTATACGCCTGTTACTAAAACAACAGAGGAGTGGCGAACAAGGAAGACGACTACATGCCACACGCGTTCTCCTCGTACGGAACAAGTAGCGTGACAAATTAATAAAAAACCTGAATGATTCTATGTTACACGTGCGTAGTGCTATGATAAAGTAGGCCCAACTGTTACCATGCAGAGATGGGTCAACTTCATTTGATGTAGCTAACCGATTCCTTTAGAGTAAAATTCCACCTTCATGAATATGCCACATCGGGTCCACGTATTAGTCGACGTGCAGAGACAAGAGATTTTTGTTTCAGGTGCACATAGTGTGTAATTTATCCACTGCGGACGTCTTGGTGGCTACTTGGATATTGATCTCTTTTAACTTCAATGTCTAATTTAGGTATGGGTTTTACATGTTAACATCACCAGCTCTCCGCAAAAGTTAGCCACTTACTGCAAAATGATACAGAGAAACTAAAAGAACATATGTTTAAAATAATACGTAATACACCTATTAAGACAATTTTAAAGACATGATAAAATATCGCGTATAAATATAATGCGTAGAAAAGCCTAGTATTCGAGAGGCGGCCAGATTTATGTTAATGGATTTCAGAACAGAGTGCCAAGATGTTGACTAGATTAATGTGGCTCAAGATAGAGACTAGAGACGAGGTATAGTAAAATCCTAAATGAATGTTCCGGTTTCAATAAATACAGAGATTCTTGAATAGATTGGCGACTGCTAGCTTCTAAAAGACTCTGCTAATCTGAATAGTACTACAGTTCTTTTATTCGTATGCCAATGTTAAAGATCGGTAAGCGCAATAATTTGTTTCAGGTCATATTAATAAGGCACATCAAGCCTGTTTGAATCCTGCTCCACTTTAAAAGAAGCCTAAAATATGAGAACAAATAGTTAAATAGAAATGCACTTTTAGTTACTGTTACACTTCTCTTGAAGCAGCAAATTAATAAAAGGAATGTGATTAGGAATGTTTCATGATAGACATTAAAAGCTGTAGACTTAATAAAAATTAAGATAAAGATATAAACAGTCGATTTCTCAACTTCACAGCGCACTTCACAGCCTAAGGACTCGTGTCAAGAATGCGAGAGAATTCAGTAGGACAACAGGTGGTACAGCAGCTGGCTGAACTGTACTGAGGATAAAGTGGGCCCCATGTAGAGAAGAGTCGCAGCAGGCAGCGCCAGCCACCGCGCGGATTACCAAACATGGAATGTGGACTCCCATACCTGCTTGCTGTGACATCCCCCTTCCTTATGGGCGCTGTTCGTGTTGCCAGCGGAATATTAAGAGTATAAATGAAATGACGCAACTTATGGAGTTGAACAGGATTTAACGAATTCAGTTATTGTATTTGCGTTTATCGTTTCCAGTTCGCCAAGAGGGTTGATGCAGTGGTACCACCACGAATTCGAATTGCAAGTGTACTCGGTTCGCATCCGAGCCGAGGACAGTTTCAAATTTTGTATATTTGCAGCAAAGTATTTACAGCCAGCGAAGATGTACGTCTCACAGTCTCTTAGATGAGAATTCAGTTGACCCACAGCCTGTTTTGTTAAACAATGCATGTAAATGTACTGAAGCTTAGAGTTATAATAAATATGGAGGCTTAGTGAAGAGTAATCACATAAGAACAGCAATGAATTTATCAGTTAAAACTTTCAAGCACGATTTCTCTACAGATATACCCCGAATCACGCCACTTCAAGTTACGCAATTTTGACTAATGCAATTTTTAAATAGGTAAAGAAATTTCAAATAATGCCATTTTTTAAAATTGCGCCGAATTTTTCCTTGGCGCAATGAAAGCACAGAGGCGAAGGCAGAGGAAGAATACTGTTGGGCGATAACATAGGCAGCACGGCGGTCATGCTGCTGCCGGTCAGGTTTCAGGGCGCTGGAGGGGAATTTCAACTGAACTTCCTTGTATATACCCACATAAGTGACCATACGTTCCATCATCTCTGACTTGCATAAAATTAGACTTGTGCTGGACATTCCAGGACGTAACTACTCCATAAGTCGAGGATCGTCTCTATGCACCAACTGCTTTAAAATTACAGCATGCTACATTCTCCCACACAACAGTTATGAATTCCTTGTGATTCTCAGGATAGACTGGGATTATATCCCTAGACAACATTAACTAGCTGGTACTTATAATGGAAACGAGGTGTCTTCTGTGAGGTGGGAAATAAGGTTTGAAGATTACTCAGAAGAACTTCAGGACACAAATAGATAATTTCCATAGGACACACTGAATCGGCTCTAACAAGGTTCAAAATAACAATTGTCAGATTTATATTTCAGAGGAAATGAGAAGAGAAAGAATCGTTCGATCTTTGCAGCGAATGTCAATATAACAGCTCAAATTATCTCAAATAAACGTCATCTTCTTCCAAAACCACCACTCATTGACGTATTATATTCTATTAACTAAAACATGCGTGCTGAATAGAAACAATATACAAACCTTACGCAAATACTAGCAAACTAACCCAACCAAAATGACCTCAGTTGTCCACCGTGTGATATTACACAACTCTGAAGTCGTTACATGTTTTTCTTAGATTTGATGGGGAGTATTTGTGGAGAAATGAGAAGTAGGTCCTGGGATTAAAACTGAAAAATATATAAACACTGTGCTGTATGTATATGTGTGTGTGTGTGTGTGTGTGTGTGTTTGTGTGTCTATATATATATATACACAAACATATAACTATACACACACACACACACACACATATATATATATATATATATGGCCACTTAGAATCCCCTAAATACAAGCCTTCTAAATTGATAACCTCCTTCACAAATATAAAAAAAATCGCCCTGTAACTACTGTTATTGCACGAAGCCGAAGTAATCCACAATGCAAAACCTCACGTTTCCTATATAAACAAAGAATTTCATGCACTATACCACATTTCCATAGAGCTATGGCTTTACAGTATCGCCGTATTTGTATAGCTCCCCGTAACCCCTGTCAGGTTCCAAAACTGCTGCTATCTGCGGCACCAACTGTATGGGTGCACGAAGCTAACAATCTCACTAATGATTTGTTAACATCATCCATCACGCGATGACATTTACACCATATTGCTAGCTAATTATTATGTTCAAAAATAGACTCTACAACTAAATTCCGCGTCTCGAGTGACACGTTACGTAATGGGATCTGACTAATTTGTCACGGGATGCAATACATAGAGCTCAACGTACTACCGCCATGCATTTTCCCGGTATTTTCCTCAGAACCAAACAAAAAACTAAATAATTTTAAACTGCCCCGTTTTCACAAGTTTATGCGTGCATTGAACCTACTGGGTAATTAAACATATAAACTTTATATGTGAGTTATCGCCGCTTGGAACTGCGCCCCAAACGGGCCTATCGCACCAATCCCCGAGAGTACTCGTAGATGAGAATGGAGCATTGGCGGAATGGTAAGTGGAAGCGACATTAAAAAGGGTTCAGAGAAAACTATCCCACTGCCACTGCGTCCATCAAAACCACATATGGTACTCTGGGAAAGAACTCGGCCCTGCACTACGAAGGGCCCACGACTAACTACCTGAACTATGGCATGGAAAATTCATCTCTGAAAATGAGTTATAAAATTTAAGCATAGTAAAAACATCTGACGTCTTCGCTCCTCTACATATCCTAGCAATAACGCTAAAATAAATGTGCAGTTCAGAGTAAACTCGATTTTAGCACTGTTGTTACGATACAAAGAAATCATAATCTGGATTTTACGTTCATGTGACAGTGCATCGTAACAAATTTCTTTATAATAAAACCAACCAAATGCACCAGTTTCCCATATTTACTCCGGCATGAAACTCTACATATTTCGGACAGTTTCGAGCAGGGCCAGTTCCTGCTCGAAAGCCCTCTTCAAACCTGTATGGCATATACCAGTGCCGAGTGTACAGTGAATAAACTCCTGATGATGGGCAGAGGAACTGGATTATCAGATTATCAGTTTTGGCACATAAAATTTAAAATGCCCAGAATCTTATTTTAATAACGAACTTTAATTATAAATTAAGCCCTGACAAAGATTATTTATTTGTCAGGAACCTACTTCATGTTTCAGTCTATACAATCACCATTAAGTACCCCTTTTTATGAAAGTGTTAGGGAAAAATAATGCTCTCAACTTTAAAAATGTTTATATCAAGACCTGAGGTCTCAGACTCTTACATATGTCACTATCAAAGTACAGGTTAATTGTGTTTCAACGTTACTTATCCCTGCTGGACTGAGTTTGCTGTACCACCATTACGAATCCTACAGCTCCATCCTGTCGCAGTTTAGGGGTTGTCCTAATACTTCGTTGGTTCTGCTTTGGCTTCTGAAAGAGCTTGGATGAGTGGCGGCATGGGATTTATTTCCTTTTTATTAATTGGATAAGACTTTCATTATTTTATTTCATTTTTCATTATTATATTTCTATTATATCAGCCTTTAATTGGGCTGCTGCTTATTGGTGCACACAGAATTGTCTGTTTTGCACACTGTTGCAATGCGAAAATTCAGGAAAAATATTAACACTGACGCAAGGCCTTGAGGAGCTATGTAGTGATAAAAACTACAACTAGCCGTACTAACTGCTACCTAGATGATGATACTACATACATAAGGTGGTTTTACGATATTAATTTACAGTTGTGCCAAAACATAAAGTACAGAATTTAAAAACAACACTTCATGACTAGTAATGCACCCACCGTGTATGGGCGAATTAGAAAATTGTACTTACCCTCAACCAAGAAATGAAGTTACTTTTAATTTTTTAGATGTTCAATAAATGAAAAAAAGACTTCCAAATAATGTTGTAGTTCTATATATAAATTACACAAATAATTTACGATGTATACTTTTATTCAATTGAATTTTATTAAGAAGTATGATGACATGTGACCTCCTGGTGTAACACTTATGGATCTCTAAGCATTTTCCTGTATTAATTACGACACGATCAAGTACCCAAAAGAAATGTAAATTTCGGTGATCGTATAATAAATATAATTTCTTACGTTTTGTGACAATTTTCAGTACTTTACTGCCACAAGTTGGTACATACGGCGGCGAATATACTCCGCGTTTAAGAAACAACGAATCGTGAAAAATGAGAGAGAGGATACTGACACGTATATCATAAAATCTTTTATCCATGGTTCTCTTCAATCCTTCAAAACAGATACCGGAACACGAGGCTTAACTCCCGTTAGACAACAATAGCTTTTTTCCATAACTTTTGAAACTAATAATTCACTAGTCGCCCTACCATTCCACGCTGTACAACTGAAGCAACCGACAGAGTCGTTTAATTGAACGCAAATAATCAAACAATCACATTAGTTAAATAAATTTCAGAGCATTAATAAACAGCTTCTGAAACACTGTGAGAAGACAGTCAAACAAGGCACCAGTCGATTGAGGAATCTTCCGAGTGTCTACGGCAGGGACAAAATTCGTTGATTTTAAAGTGACATTAGTACATGTAGTATGTGTTACAATAAAACAAGATAGGCAATGTACGTATAAAGCAACAATGAGACGAGTTCCCGTGGGGATTGTTGCCGTAGAAAAGCAACAAGCATTAAATATTGTGTGTGTGGGTGTGTCTGTGTGTGTGTGTGTGTGTGTGTGTGTTCTTGTCTTAGTTATCCGGCGTGCAAAGCACATGCACCATATTGAACTGTAACCTGTGCTCTGTCTGCCTCTAACATATTTTTCCACTTTAACTCATAAATTGAAAAATCTTCGGAAAAATTTTATTGAACTTACTCGTACATGTGTTTTGATTTTCGCTACAAAGTTGGTCTGCAATATGTCTCATTATGTGCAGAATTCGGCGCGATTTTATCATAAATGTGTACACGTCTTGTTAAAAGTACTCGTTATTCTTGTCGGATTTTAATAAACTTGAATTTTCTCGAAAGATTTTTGAAAACCCCTCCTATATCAAATTTCTTGAATATCCGTCCAGTGGAAGCTGAGTAATTCCAAGCGAAAGGATAGACAGACTTGACGAAACTAAAAGTCACTTTTCTCAATTTTTCGAACGCGACTATAAATATTTAAGCTACAATACTAACCTAGAAGGTAAGTTAACAAAATCTTAATTCGCTAAACAATACGAACACCGCAGCTATAGATTTCATTCATGGAGCACTGGAACTACGTTTTCCAGCACCCAAAAATGGCAATGTCACTTACAAACAGCATCACCCTTCCCACCAATAAAAGAGTCCTGTAACAGGAGAATTTCCCTCTACACACAGGCTCAGCTGAGGAAAATAATTTTTAATGGACTGAAGAGCTGAATTGCGAGACAAGAATTCGACTAGTGTAGCGGGTATACAGAGCAACACAGATAGCAGCACATGAAGTAAAAACTCGAACCGAAGCACGGTGAGGTTGGGGGGAGTGGTGGTGGCTTTTCAGAGTTTTAGTTATAAGCACCCAAGGGAATCCGCAAACGTCGGTTCGTTATACATCTCAAATACTGGGACACTGTGTAGTCGCGAGAGACGCATGGTACCGCCCTTGCTGGCCGCTTCTACACAATTTTTGGCAATAAATTGGAATGTAAGCCTGTCTATTCGTAATCTAGGGAAGCAATACATTATGTGAAACCCAAGTCTGGTTCCAGAAAACGAATAAAACTGACAACGTCATAAAAATCAATTTGTGGTAAATGTGAGACTTTTCCGAAGTGTACGTAAATAAATGTGGCTAGTACTTCTGAAAACACTCAAAAAACGATATACGAGGGTTGGAACGTTAATAGTGGCAACTATTTATTTACAACCGATACAAAATAGATACATGTTTCGAAGTTTTACTGTCCCTCAGTGTAGTCACCAGCATTGTGTACAACCCGTTTCCAGCGATGTGGAAGTCGTAGGACACCTTTAGCAGCGCCTGTTGTGTTGATAGTTCGAATGGAGCGGTC
>JGI20166J26741_11530585_pt1 | contig 12366 bp, 6 predicted proteins | sample TergutCu122P5_FD_26741 | JGI IMG/M metagenome (IMG submission 26741) | reverse complement strand
GTTAGCCATACCTGCGTTTGATCGCATAGATGGGCTCTATAACAGACACCTTAACTTTAACAGGGGAATGTGTTTACGCTAACGATTATGAAGTCAGGCTGAGGGCCTTGACTGATCTAGCCAAAGACTAGCGTCTAGGTGGCAATGGACTAATTATGGGAGGGATAAATTTTGCTTGGTTGGCTGTCTGGGTTCTGAGCCCCGACTGGCCCAGTCACAAACTGCAGGTTTGCGACTTTTTTTTCAGGCGCTTAGGTGAGGCCGCCGCGCCTGGGGGAGGGGAGTGCGGGCCGTTCCCCGACTTTGCACCCTATACCCTGGCATTTGCCTTACAACTGAGAAAAATCACGCAAAACCTCAGTCAGGGTAGCCGAAAGGCGCTTGGCTGATCAGCGCCGAACGCGATTCTTTTAGTCGACTTGGCCATCGCGGGCGAAGGCCTCGACTGGCCTGCTGGCCCCTGCCGCCCTTGGCTTTTGCGTCAGGCGTATTAGGGGGTTCCCCACATCAGCTAACTTTGAGTCAAAGCTCGCAGTCAGGGTTCTGATGTGGTCGGCAAACAGCGGAACGCCCAGATCCTCGTGTATCTCCCTGTTACCTACGTACCAGGGGGCACCAGCAGCAAGGCGAAGACACTTGGATTGTAACACCTGTAGCCTCCGGACATGGGAGCGGTCAGCGGACCTCCACGCGGGGCACGCATAATCCATCATCGGGCGGATGAGCTGCTTATATAGCAGGACTCCGTTCCTAACGGAGAGATCACTCTTCCTGTTCAGGAGGGAACCCAGCATGCCCATTCTCTGAGCAGTCTTCTTTCTAACCTGATCGACGTGAGGCGACCAGGTGAGTCGTGAATGTAGGGAAGCCAATCCAAAGTTCTAACTGGGGGCGGAGACTTCCGCCATTCCCGCGTTTGAACGCGTAGCTGGGCTCTATAATAGACACCTTAATTCTAACAGGGAAATACGCTTACGCTAACGATTTTGAAGTCAGGCTGAAGGCCTTGACTGATCTTGCCAAAAAATAAATTCTAGATGGTCCTGGACTAATTGTAGGAGGGATAGACTTTGCTTGGTTGGCTGTCTGGGTCCTGAGCCCAGACTGGCTCTGTCGCATACTGGAAGTATTTATACAAGAAAAGGTTTGGCTCAAAAATAGTCTGAGCCAATCGGTAGGGGGAGAGGGGAAGGAGCGTGTTCAAGTAGGGAAACAGGCTGTGGAGTGCAAAGACCCAAAGTAGAGGCCTGTAGTCAGTACGTGAGGGAGAAACGGCCCTGTGTCGGAGCGAGGAAGGGGAGTCATAGGACAGTACAGATCAAACTGTTATGTTTCAGGTGGCTGTCTCCTTTCCCTAAGCGTGTGCAGAAGGGATTTCTAGGATTTGCTTGAAATCAAGAGTGGAGGATTACACTCCGAATAATCATTTTACGACTAAGTGGAGAAACAGCTGCGCATGTAGTGAATGTGTAAAAAAAAAGCTACACTTTACGAGCTGTCTTTTCCAGCCACATGTCTAACGTTCCTTTTTCTACAACTACTCTGGGTATCCAGCTACATATGTTCTGAACAGTAAAGTGAGTTGCAACAATAAATTTTAACAGTACCTAAAATTTAAACTGCCCCACAGCTCTATAATATATATGTTTATGCCAGCAAGAACTATGAATTTTTTTTGTGACTTCTGAAGTGTACTTCCTACACTGCATTAGTTATTACCATGAAAACAAACAAATTGTAAAGTGTACGTCACTACCGGTATTATCGAATCTCAGCGAATCTCTACCAGACAGCATAGTGTTACATTCCATAAGATATTTTTACTTGCATTCTCCGTTGTGAGAAACACAACTCACAACCATAATACTGATATAAAAGTACTTCACTGGAATTGTTCGAAAACTCCCCTAGATGGCAGTATTATGTTGCTTAAATTTCCGAATTCTGTATGGCCACAATAAGGGTATTAGGAGAGAGTTCGGAAATTCGGCCCATGTTCACATAAATTCTCACAATTGTCACTGGAATGCTTGTGTTATTGCTACAATGTTATTGTTTGTTCGCCGGTGTTTTACTGTATTAAGCAATAAGTGGGATCGATTTTGGATCAAACATGTGAGTGAAGAAACAAAAGACATGACAAAAGCAACTGCCCATTATCACTTAACCCACTCGAAAACAATGAGCACTTTGCAGTTCAATAACGCACACTTACAACGTCATGTATTTTACCGAAATTGTATAGGCTTATTGAACAGAAAACTAATTAGCACTGAACAGCGAAGAAAATAAAATACAGCTTTAAATCACTCCACAAAAAGCAGACACCATAAATTTAATTACTGTAAGTTGTACAAACCTGTCATAAAATTGAACATTAAAATTAACCTTTCTCTTCCATGATATATACATTACACATGTAATTCTTTAGTGCATCCGACAGACTTTATTCTGGTTGGTAAGAGTGTGAATAACTTTCACAAGTGTATGTGTAACTAATCATACAGTCCGAATTATCCACAAAGTTCTTGTATTCAAGATACCTGTATTATCCAGCTCATTATCTACACGAATTTAGGCGTCCTGTTTAAGAGTTATTTAATTCAGAGATTCCTTATACCTCTCAAACCTTGAACACAGAATTTTACAGGTTAATTTATGAAGAAAGAGGGGTATAAGAAAATGAAATTAACGGTATAGAGAAGAAAAAAGCAAAACAAGCAGTAGGGAAAAAAGGAATGACTGGCAGCTGAACAGAAGAAGATGAACATGAAAAAGAGAAATATCGTCTCGGTTTCTGTATCGTTCAGAAGAAACTCTAGGATACTGCAAAAGGAACTGACGTCTTCCTGATGACTTGGTGTTGAATGGGTGAAACACTACGATGACAGATGCTGATATTTCCAAAGAACAATGACCACAAATACATTAAGGAACAGAATTGCGTCAATCATTTGTTGGCTAATCAAGACTGTTTTACGAAAGAGAGAAACCAAATAAGAAAAAGGAAAGTTAAGAAAATGATGTAAGTAAGGAGAAAAGGATACAAATAAATGCGTTGTTTTCCTCCGTAATTGGACACGAACTTTGAATGAGCTAACTGGATCACCAGTGCAAACAAATTGGCGACGTGTTTAAACACCCTTGCTCAGCACGACCATCAAACGACAGAAATGTTTCCTGCCACACTAATATGCATAAGGCAGAAGGTTACGGTTTTACAGGTCTGTATGGGTTTTGTCTGGAGTAGCAAGGAACAAATCTTTAGACAGTCACATTATCGCAGCGCATATTCTGTTGATTTATTGACTCATAGAATACTAATGCACTGTCGCGCCATAGCGACATCACATTCCCCAGCATGCACTTTGGCTCATGAATTGGTCGCAGTATCTGTTTAAAAGGATTAGCAACGTAAGTTATAACACAAAACCTCCTTGTGTTATTGGCTGTTGTGTTAATGTGTGTGCGGCGCAAAGCAATCGGATGTGACAGTTCAATTAGGACGCCTAGTCCCCTGCGCTGCACTGAGGTTCGTTCTTTTGTAAAGTAATTACCAAACACACTGCCCCCCCCCCCACACACACACACACACACACACACACACATGTTTGTGTTTGGCCTTCTGCTCGCTAGGGGCGGTGTTGCTTCTAATATTACGTCCATCGTGTCCACAAAGCCAGACTTTTTAGAGACATTTTTAACACGAAATACTACGCCTTATGTCTCACAGGAGCACAATTTGAATTCGTAGCTAAATTAATTCCTTTTCTTTAGTATCAATGTAATTTTGTTCACTGAAAGAGACGATACGAATCATATTCGTTGAACGAGAAAGCAAATGATCACATTTGATTACTACAAGACCAGAAAGCAAAACATCGTAATCCACTATAAAAGCACCTGATCGTACAATATTTAAACATAGGCGAAAGAAAGGGAAAATAAATATTGAAATGAGATTGCTTTTCCATATTGAACAGAACGCATATTGAATTCCTTGTACGCAACCTAATATCATTGCACACACACACACACACACACACATAAAATCTTTGTGGTTTAGTTTAAAATATTATAAACACACGTGACTTTATTACGTCGTATTTATTGCCTTTATACTTTTCTCCCAGATGTCTTAAGCTGGAGAAAGTCGTCAGCGAGACATTTAGTCACACAAACTAAAGTGGAAGTAGCCAAATATTTTAAAAAGGAAATAGCAGAGATGTTACTTTGTGCCTGGTACAGTCGGAATAGTTAGTTGACATACATGTTCGATAAGATTAGTTTTATCAAGACACAGAAATTCCAACAATATTTTACATCGAAATTATTTCAGCCCAAGCCCTCTGTCTTGTTCCATACCAACCCGTTCCAGTTAGTAAAATATTCAGATCGACTTTAAAAAATATGTTATTTATTTTTTATCTTATATTGTGTTTATATTACATATTATGTGTCTTGTAATAAATAGTTAATTTCTACTTACTAATTCTCGACTTCTTGATAAAATTTACTGTTTAGTCCCTACGTTTCGCCGACCGTAACCCGTAAACCACCTTTTCCTCCTACGTATAGTCAATGCATTCGCGAAATTTACATGTGCAAACGTTCGCTGAAACGCATTCTGTTCGAAAGTTGGGAGTTTATTTTACATATTAATACATGTTATTATTTATCGGGCTTAATATAGAATATCGGTATTATGCAAATGCGCTTATTTTAAAATATTTTAACAACTGACTGCGCGCCCACGCGCTGCTCTGTTTAATTTGGAAAAATGTAATTTTCTAAGAAAAATGATGTCAATATTTCTCATAGACTGAAGTTAAATTGAAACTAGCTTCGCGTGAATGACAGCACAAACACTTCTTCCACATGTACTGCGAATGACCTAGTTCTGTTTCTGGAAACGTGGAGCAATTCGTCTTGGGTTTCTGGTAGCGCCGTATTCCATTATACAACGGGTGGGTTTGGTTTGATTGTAAGGTTCACAGCGCAGATAAAAACAATTCTTTACGAACTGTCACTTCTGTTGATTGTAAAGTTTAGTTTTCAAAAATTTCTTTTGATAAATTACAAGTTAGGCTACACGGCATAAGTAATATCTCTTTTACAAATGCAAGAATACGCTGAAAAAATCTTTTTAAGCGGAATTTTCTTCTGCACATCCGGAAGGAAAATCTATTTTCAAGAGAATATTTGGACAACATTGAAATGGACCTTAAAAAGTGCACATAAAGGTGTAGCTTGGATTCAGATGGCACCGTACTGCCAGTAACAGGTTCTTGTGAACAAGGGGATTAAATCTATGGTTTCACAAAACGAAAAATTGTTTGACAATTTCAATACTTCTTTACACCCGGCGTCCTGTGCCGTGTAGTTGACGACATTGCTGACAGACAAGCTGACAGTTGGATTTAGGCGTGAGACACTTTTAAAAAGGCGCTTATCTAGATAACTTTTTTCTCTAACGTCCGACATTGTTCATTATGCGTACACGTAAGACATTTTTATAAGGATTTTCCACTTTTTATTCAGCACTTATACTTTCTGTTGTAAAGTAACTTTTGCAAAAAGGTTCTGCACGTACTTCCTCTTCTTCCTATATGAAATGACTGTCCCAGCCTATATGATCAATTCATAATCTTAATCATTATCATATTGATCATTATCATGAAATGGCTGCTTTAATAAACTTCCATACATATAGAACATTCTCAGTTTTATCATTGTTGGTGAAGGCAGAAAGTTTTAGCAGCTGGCATACTGCCGTTAACAGCTAACAGCATGGAACTATTGTCTGGGTTTCACGCTTTTTCTTGACAATGGGAGCACAAAACCAAAAAGTAAAGGACTGGAATACCAGCAATATTAGTTTGCAGCTCTAGACGTACGGAACTCAGTTCTCTAACAGGTGTCGTAAATGGCACTTCGCTATGCACTCCTTTTCTTAGCCAGTTTACCTTGAATGACTGGGGAAGAGTTACTTCGTAAACCCCGCAATTTATGCATTTTTAAAAGCAAAAATATTTTTTGCCTTCTTTATGTAATTTTATAGCTTTTTATTTAATCCTTGAGATCAAGGTAAATTTCTGGCATTCAGTTTGTTTACATAAGTACAAAAGCGTATTTCTAGGCCTTCGTGCTCCAAGAACATTCATAGAATTTCTTACTTTTGCTGTTATCTGCTGTTCGTTTCAGGAATCACATAAGAGCACGCACATGAAGAGCTCTGGCAGTAGTTGCAATTTTTTAAATCTAATTTCGCCCTCTTTGAAACTACAAGATTTTTGTATCGGGAAATTTTAATTCTGCACGTTCGTTTTAATTTGTTTCTAAGATCTGACCTTCTTGAAGATGGTTTCAAAATAGAGCAGAAACTTCATATGTAAGGAGGAAGTTTTCGGAGAAGCAACATAAAAAAACCTGAAAAGGATAAAGCCATCGAAATGACGGGTAGGCAGCCAAAGAAAGTGACTTAAAAGTTTACGCTATGATATAAATAAGTATAGGTCGAGAAGGAGACACATTGGGAGGCCTGCTCATGGCGAGACGTACAGTTCATGAAAAAAAGGTACATAATGTGAAACAAAAAAAAATTTTTCTCCAGACTGTGACAAGCGATATTAACAGCCAATTACAAAACACAAAGTAAAACGCCTTTAGATGCCGGAAATGATGCACAAGCATTGTCCACTTTTTCAACGGTAATCCAACTTAAGTGTGGCATTAGGTAAATAAACACCTAATCTTACTGACTCCCTTGAGTGGAATGGGAAGGGGATATGTAGGAATACCTACGTGTCCACATTTGCAATTATTGTGTTTCTTGTTATTCCTGATGACAATAATACTGCTCTGTGTTCAGAGGTCCAGAACCATGCAGCCAATACAGCAATAAAACATATTCAGTATATATTTTATTTCCCTATTTAGAATTTTTTTTTTTGGGACGTCGTAAATCAAGTTTCTATTACAGTAACTTCTCTTTACCTAATACATTTGCATGCTTCACTTTAATAACATAATTTCTTCGCAGATCTAGACAACAGACAGTAGCAAAACATAACCTTCAAATCAGAAACCCGATAAATTAAATTTAAATCTTAATTTATAAAGCATATTTGACTTATTTATTTCCTACGATTTCTCTTAAATAAAATTTATACAAATTTCTTAAAATAATCCTATGTATGATGAACATGATTCTCGAATATATATATTGGCAATTACCAGATATGGTATTATAGTAACAGATTATGTATCAAACAGTCTGTGCTCCAAGAATCAATTTATTTCAGGAAAATGGAAATAAAACGAAACAACACACCGGATGCTTCAGGATTCTACGCATCTGGGAGGCATATACTCCTCAAAGTACAACTCAGCTTGAAATATATGTATGTATGCATGCATGCATGCATATATGTACAGTTTTCCAGCGGATTTTGTTAAGACGAATATTCACGTCATGCTCCATTCATTTATGTTATATATTCACTACAAAGGTATATCACACTGAAAAGTATTTACAATGAAACCTAGGGAAGTATAACTTATTAATTATATTTGCTGTCATTAAACTTTTACAGACGAAAATTAATCCGACATATTTAAAAATTCGGTCCGTACCGCGCCGTTAGACACACTGCCCCTCGGTTATTAAAATCAAGCGGTTGAAAATGTGTGAAGAAAAAATGAGTGTTTTCTCTGAGATCCATACAAAACGCATAAACACATTCTTTGGGCAGAAAATATAATAGTAATATTAGAACCTTGTGGAATTTAAGGGTCAATAAAAATTGTAATTTTTCCGTCTGCTATGAAAGAATGCATATTTGAAAACACAAAATAATAGCCTCACCCTTCATTTTATTTGCGCACGAAGCACGGTGTCTTGCACCTAGTAAAACGGCTTGAAGAGAAATTGTTCCAGAAATACTTGGGTTAAAGAAGCACTTGAAAGGCTTCGAAAGAAGTAATTAAAAATCTTATATAGTTAGAATTGTCGTTATTTTCACACGTCATAAAAATATTGCTGATAAACAAAATATAAGTGCCCACACAGCTGGGAACGTTGCCAGTACAAGGAAAGGAAGAATCCAAAATATCAAAATTATATTTTGGCAGAAGCGGTAATTTAGCAAATCGAGGATATGAAGGGATAGAATTTCGGCAAATGAAAAAATTAGTGTTCACAGCGGTGTTTACAAATCTCAAGTTCTAAGAAATGCTATGCCATATCGACTAGCCAAAAATGTATAGTTTTGGGGGGAATGTGGTTCCTTCTTCTTCAGAGACTAGCAGTCTAAAAACACCAAACGGAGTTCTTGACACTGAAGATCAAGGCACCGTAATCATTCGAAGTGCCTGTAACTGTCTACCAGTCGAAACCGCGCAATATCGCTTAAGATTTCGATCTTCATTAGGCGAGGCTGAGAGATGTAATTGGCTAATGATCATGTCGTGGCGTTAAGAACAGCTGAACATTGGCAACATTCCGCTGTATTGCACTGGCAGTCGCAGGTGAATATCAAAACAAGTGCAAACTCCCTATTTTCAAATGCTAGAACTTTATTCGATTAGACGTTCAAACGTGTTTGCCCTGACTTGGACTGTTGAAATAACAAGGTTCTTGTTCTTTGTCACGAGCAATTTCTTGGCTAACGTAAAAGGAAAAGGAGAAAACTTTTCCAGGTTATCGATTCCCAGCTACAAAGGAGACATGATTAACGTACTCCCTCTTCCTGTTTGGAAACTAGGATAGAACTCATCTTCACTTCTAGTTTTAATAAATCGATTGTCCCAGTTACGAGCGTAAAGTTCTACTTGGCGGGTAGCCTAGCCCATTCATAGGGCCCTCAAAACAAGTGCCTGACAAGTTATTACTTAACTCATTGTCACAGCGGAAATAAATTGAACAAGTAGCAAACTGAAGGGGCAGTTAAGATGGGGAACACTTCAAATAGATTGATGGTTACAAAACCAGCCTCAGATCCGGAGCAGCTGCGGTCACGTGATAGATTGGAGTACACAGAGTGACACTGGCCATCCATTGTTGAAACCAAGAGCTCTTTTTCTTGCTACAGATGGTGTTCATTAGCATACGTCTCCAGCGGTCACTTGGCAAGGAACAGATAAGTTATATAAACTATGGCTCGTGATACGAAGCTGGCCGCAATCTGTCTTATCGCTCAGAATTTTATATTCATTGATCTTGAACTGATTCTACAAAACACTACCTCAACTTTTCACTTTCCCCCTCTCTTTTCTTGACTTCCAGATTCTGAACCATCTCTTAACATCATTTGGCACCGACTGCCGATAAAATTTTCCGTCACAATAACGCAGGATTCATTCTTGTGTGACATCATAAACAGGAAGTATGCAACACAGAAAATTATAAGAACATGTAAATGTCGATTAGGCACGTCAGTTCTTAAAATATTAGTGTTGCTCGCTGAACTAATATTAATAAAATATCACCTACTCAAGTAAATATTTGATAAATTTGACATTCAAAGGCCCGGTGCATCGTGATGTATTCTTATAATGAAAGCCAACCAGATGCACTATTTCTCAGATTTATTTGATAAAGTACTCTACATGTTTCGGACAAGTCCACTGTCCATCATCAGGAATATATCAACACTGTATACACCCAATAGGTATTTTTCATCCTAGTTCTGTTGGCGTCTGCAAGGGTGGTCAGGATGGATCCTGACCACGCTAGCAGACGCCAACAGAACTAGCATGAAAAATACCTATTGGGTGTATACAGTTTTGAGATACTCCTGATGATGGACAGTGGACTTGTCCGAAACATGTAGAGTACTTTATCAAATAAATGTGAGAAATAGTGCATCTCGTTGGCTTTCATTATTAGAAAACATATTTGATACATTACATACTCTCCTGCAAAAGCAGAATTCGGTTGGCTTATATTTATTTATACGTCCTGCTGTAAGATGTAGACGGCAAATTTTTTAAGGAATCCCATGGCATGTGGCATTTCTTGCGTAGTTCAATTTACTCAGGTTTCATGCATTCACAGCAGTTTAGTTGTAACTGTAATTCATATTTCTAGGTGAAGAAACCGCGCTAGAGTAGGCTGTATTTTCGATGTTTAAAATATCATAAATATCTGCATTTTTTATCTTTACCCGTCGATTCCCACCAATAATTTTATAAGTTAGACGTCTGTGTAGACTGCTTCGTTTTCTTCGTCGAGTGATGGACAAGGGAGACGGAGAAATAAACTGACTTATAGAAAGCAGAACTCACACAAATGTGTTGTATGCTGAAGCATTGGGGTGTTTAAAGTGGTGAAAATATAGAAGTATTGTAGAGGAATGCAAAAGAAATGAAATAGAAAAGGCGACGAATATATCCTTCCTGTGTGGCCCTAGAAAGGTTCTAAACACTCGGAAAAAACTGAGACAAGTGGGATAAGAACTGAGCCACCCCTCATCAGAACTTCAGTACAGAAGGGGCAATCGTTCAGCATCATCCATATTTTACAGCAACAGAGAGGGCACGTCATCACTATTCAGACTTTGTCTTCCATTTCACGCCCTATACGAAGTTTCTATGTTTCAGAGGAATACATCTAGGTCCATCAGCGTAACAGAAAAGGACAACCGCAACTCTATTTAATTTTCTGTTTTCAATTCTTCCCAGTGCAACACGGACGACATTGTCTATAGAAGTTTTCAAAACTTCAGAGACTTGATATTCATTCTTCTATCCACCTAAGGATGGAATGTGATTGCTCACTCTGTAAAATTTATTTTATTGTGTCACTTTCCATTGTATTGCACTCGGCGCTTTATATATGTATCTGGATATCCGGATATATCAGTTTCGAATTTCAGCCTATATATCTTATGTCTAGAATCATACAAAATGAAGGTAAATCCTGGTCCGAGTTTTATAAGTTTTTTAAATAGACGTAAAGGAAACAGGGAAAATATTCCGGCGATCAAGGACTGTAATGGAAGGCTCACCACGGATCCCGTAAATAAGGCAAATAATTTAAACAACTATTATGCTTCTGTCTTCAGCTGTAAGCGGGACATCCCAGATATAAATTCAACTCACTCGGATAAAACCTTCACCATTAAAATTTGCATTATTAGGAAGCGGTTAGCAATGATCGGGAGAAAAAAATCAGTAGGACCTGACGGCATTCCTGGCGCCATACTGAAAACGGGTGGGGAAGCCATGATTCCGTAGATGGCGCAATTGCTAGACATTACGATTAACAATGATACTATACCAAGGGACTGAAAAAAGCCATAGTTGTTCCTATTCAGAAAGGAGGCGATGGTTCGGTAGTCAAAAATTATGGGCCCGTCAGTTTAACCTCAGTGGTGTGCAAACAAATGGAACACGTCATAGCAGGTTATATAGGACAAGTGTGGGAACATAGGGATTGGTTATACGAAGGACAACATAGCTTCAGAGAGGGATACTCGTGCAAGAGTCAAATAATTAAGTCTGTCAGAACATACCAGACTCCGTAAATAAAGCAGCCAGGCTGGATGCGATAATGATAGATTTTACGAAAGTTTCGATCTAGTCCCTCATGACCGGCTGCTTAAAAAAATTGCAGCCTCGGGCGCGGATTCAAGGGTGGTCGAATGGATTAGGGTATTTCTCATAGATCGTTCTCAGAGAGTTAGAGTAGGGAGGCATTATTCAGAGGAGGTTAGAGTGACGTCAGGTTACCTCAAGGGAGTGTTTTGGCCCCACTTTTGTTCCTGGCTTACGTAAAAGATATTTGGAGGAACATCGAATAAAAAATTAGACTTTTTGTAGATGACTGTATAATTTATAGAAAAATATTAAATATCAAGGACGTAGAAAAATTACAGACAGATCTGAATAGACTGGGGGATTGGGCGGAAGGAAGGAAATAAAATGAAAATAGATCCGAATTAAAGTAGGGCACTAAGCTTCACGAGAGCCCGGGTGAAGAATCCACTAAATTATTACTTTGGGGACCAAAAGATTCCTGAAGCTAGCTGTTGCAAATACTTGGGAACCATCATACGAAGTGATTTAAGTTGGGCTGATAAGGTAAATTATTTACTTACTTACTTACTTACTCCATGGAGCAGAGTCCTTCTTTAGAAGCTGACTGGTTCTGCAGCTAGTCAAGAAATTCCCCGCATTTTTGGAACCCGAAGGTTCATTACCGTACTTACAAGTGCCCGTCACCTGTCCCTATCCTGAGCCAACTCCCTCCACTCCTCACAATGCACTCCCACTTCCTGAAGATCCATCTTAATATTATCCTCCCATCTGCGTCTGGGCCTCCCCAATGGTCTCTTTCCCTCAGGTTTCCCCACCAGAACCCTG
>JGI20166J26741_11530363_pt1 | contig 12366 bp, 4 predicted proteins | sample TergutCu122P5_FD_26741 | JGI IMG/M metagenome (IMG submission 26741) | reverse complement strand
CTACTTCGAGGGTGACGGCGGCCGATAGGCCTTATGGTAAGTTTTATGATTTTTACAGCGTCAGTCTGGAAACTTTTGGATCAACCCATGTATATATATACAATTTGCTGCTTGACTCCTGTGTGTGAGAAAGCAATAGCATATTTATTCACAAAATTCCAAACTACAAGAAAGATGAAAGTATAGAGCATTTATGACCATATGATAATCATTTCAGAATTTGACAATATGTATTCATTAACAAAGAACATAGCATTTGCTTTAGTAGTGGAGTGCATAAAATACCACAATTATGTTTTCAAGAATTGTCATTAAAAGTCTTCCAAATATTCATTCATTCACTTGTGACATTTTCTCACAATGTGAGGTGGTTTTAAAGAACAGCACAGAAACTTCAATAAATCGTCATAAAACTATACCAGTGTGGGCAGGTGCAATTATTGTTTGGCCATTGGCTGGCTTGGTTCTGTTATCAGGTGTCCATTATACATAGATCATGGTGCTGGAGCAAGCTCATTTCTTACAGTTTTTGACAGTGATATAGCATTGTCATGAGAATATCTTTTTTTGGACAATGGAACGTGGTAGCAAGAGGGGGCTGTGCTGCAGTGCTACATGTTAAGGACGAGGACTGTTTCCTGAACCTGATGATATCATATATCTTTTTGATCCAGCTAGTTGACAGTGCCAAAAGAAAATGTAGTTTTTGTTTTAACTTTATATGTACCTATGAGCAGACACGTTAGAGTGAATACACTACATTTCAGCATTCAGTGCAGTGTGTGATGTTCATTGAATTTTATTAATACTCAAAGTATGCATTTAATGTCATTTTCAAAACTTATACATACATACTTCTATATAATTTTATTTATTTATCTCTAGGCATGGCTTCAGGTGTACAGTAATCTCTCAGTATATTAGTGACCTGTTTGCAAGATTTTCCTTATGTAAGATACACAAATTAATATCTATTTTTCAATTTGTGAACCTGTTTTTGCTTGTATGATCTCCTTCTTCTCACAAACCGATTATTCCTGGTTCCTGTTCTTGGCAGTTGTTGATTCCTATTCTTCTCAAATATGCAGAAAGTCAAGGCATCCCCGAGCAGTCTGCACAGAAGCAGCACTGTTGCATTGTGTGTCAATGTTCTTGTAGATTTGCTGTGCAATTTGCTTTCCTCAGTCATAATAATTTCAATCAATTAAACCTGAAGGCGTATTTGTGTATAATGGTGCCTAAATGTACTGGTGTTGCTAATCACTGCTGGACATTAGATATGGTGTGGATGTCAGAGTTCTGCTGTTTGGCAGTCCTGATCTTGGTGGCCAACCACTCCTAACCTTAAAGAATTTACTTTTTTTAATGTAAAATAAACTTTGTGTTACACAGAGGCGGCGTTTGAGGGTGGCAAGTGGGGCGACTGCCCCAGGCCCCGCGCTTCAGGCCTAAGGTTGTCCCTATGAGTTTGTCAAGCTATATTCTCCGGTAAATTGGAAATGCTGATACATGCTCCGTTTAAAATCCTTCTTCAAGGTCAGATTACGTAGTGTAGTACTTCGATGTCTTTTGTGCCGTAATTGCCTCCATGTCGCCCCAAAAGGGATGCCAGTCGCCAGGTCATAATCCCTTAAGTGGCCTTAAGTGCTCTCTAAATATCCTAAAATAGATAAATGAGTACTGTTACTCTGGCCCTACACGGTCATGGTCGACCCTAGGCCCTGCATACTCCTAACGCTGCCTCTGGTGTTACATTTATGTTTATAATAAGAATAGTTCCTTATTTTTATGCATTTTTCTTGCAGATGTAATGATGTAGTTGGTTTCTGTGTGTGGGCTAAGACTGTGATTCAAATACTGCTCTTGACCATTCTTTATTGTTCTGTGTTGTATTAAGATTAATAGAGAGACTTTTTACTTGTGGAACCTATTAAAATTTATAACATGGGAAGTAATTAGAAATTAATTGTTGTTTTATGAGTTTTAACCTTAAGAGCAGTTGTTAAGAATTAACTTGTAGACTGAGGGATTACTGTCTTAAAGTTAATGTTATGTTTTGTCTGGGTGGAGTAGATCCATTTATTAAATACTAGGATCAGTTATTTGCCAGACAAGATAATTCCTATCTTCCTTGAAACAGAGAAAGTGAAGTATCAAGTTATTGTAACAGAAAAATACTCATGATTATCAGTATCATCTCCATAAGCCAGTGGGTTAGTTCCCTACCAGCATTCCAAAAATGATATCTGTATTTTGTAGGTGTCTCAACGTCCTTGTGCCTTCAAATAACATATGCAACAGCATTCCTTTACTTTGGATGCACTCCAGAAATTGTGACTTTGTCAGTGGGACAATGTGTTGTATAAGTAAGAGGTTTATAGCAATGCTTTCTGAAGGAAAACATATAAACCCTTACTGGGGGCTATGATAATTAAGAAAAGCTAAGTCTCATTGTGATAAAATGAAAATAACTGATAAATGCAAATTTTCTGGTGGCTAGGTGGAATGTAAGAAAAACTTACCTCTAAGAAATTAGGTCAGAATAGGTACTATTTGATAATCAGGAATATTAGATAATCTGGTACCTCCCCTCTCCCATCAGTGCTGGTTGCTACTATACAGTGTTGTTTAAGCTGTTTGTGTGTGATTTTTTCTCACTTCTGTTTGTATTGATTATTATGTTATGCAGTAATCCTTCCATAGTCATGATGCAAATATTTGCACCTTTATTGGGCTGTCTTGGCAAGTCATGGTGCAGTTATTTGTTGTGTGCTGTTTTAAAATCTCCTGCATACCTGCTAGGCATTGTGGCAATATGCAATATAAATCCTGTGCCAGTGCCATCTCTTGGCTGTGCCTTAGAATTATTGTGAGGAAGTACCACCCAATTCATTCAGAAGACTTGCCATGATTTTTTTTTTTAAATATCCAATTTGACAACGTTTTTGTACCACTTATACTAAGCTGTGACAGGATTAAAGCATGTAAGAATATTGTTTTCCAATGTTCCAACAATTAATACATAAAAGTTAAAATATGTTACTGGGTGGTATTATGTTGTGAACTGGAAGAAATGAATGTGGATTTGTTGTTTGTTCTAGAATGTGAATTTTGATGTAATTGTGGAAGTGGTTGTTGCCGTATATATTTCCTATCTTCATCTACTAGTTGCTAGGTTTGAAAAATGAATTAATTGATTATTTGTTATGTACTGCCAGCTTTTCCTCAGTTTTAATGCACTCCAAAATTAATATTGAGTATTGAGTATTTATTATTATACTGTTGATGGCTTCGGTTCAGGGTGCCAACTTTTATTTTGAGACAACTCTTTCAGTATAATGAGTAGAATACAAACTGGATAACTGGGTTATCTGGGGCCTGAATTCCTGAAGACTGGCACTGGGGCCCAACCAGGCTCTTGTCCACTGGGTGCTCTTTCCCTGGTTATGAAGTGGTCAGTTCACGAAGCAGACCACCACCCCCTGGGGCTGAGGTTAAGTTTATGTGCAGCTGTACCTCCTATTCCCATATGCCTTGTTAGTGTGGTGCTTAATGAAAGAACAGGAAAGACTTTACTGTTGTATATATGAAATTAAACATCTTTGATTGTCACTGTTATATATGCTATATATATATTTTAATTTTGTCCAAAAAAGCAATAGCTAAGGGTACATAATTAGATATTTTTGATTAATCCTGTGTGAATTACGTTAAATCAAAGTCTTATTGTCAGTTTTGTGATCTGATATTTCATTACAATTGATTTATAACTTTGTTGGTGTCCACTGTAAAACTGAAAACAACAAACACACATGTCCATTCATAGACTCAGTGCAGATACTTTAATAATAACCCAAATGCTAATTGGACAGTACATGGTAGTTGTGTTGTGTATCATGTAAGAAATGAGAGAGATAATTAAGGTGAATAAGATGCTTTAACATCACATGTACATTTTAACTATAATCCATACATTTGATTTGCATAAACAGTGTAAGATTTTCTTATCACTGGAAGTTTTAGAAGTATAGGTGTAAACTCCATGATGATGGCAGTTAACTGAAACATGTAGGAGCTAATTAGGAGTGGAATACAGAAGAGATGAACTGTGCATTTGTTGGCACTGAAAGAGTTTGTTAATGTGCTATTTGCTTTTGTTTTTCTTTCTTAATTTTTTGACTTTAGAATTGTTGGGTGGTAGACTGAGATGCCTGTGCACTGTGGTGATGCCTTTTGTTTGGCAGCAAGCTGTAGCTGCCACTTGGATTCTGGAGAAGTAAAAGTCTGAAATTGAGAAACTCATGTAAGTCTGATAGTGACATGGATGTCATTCATATGCCATGGCATCACATTTCTAGTATTGAGTAAATAACTGTACCTTATTTTATTTTGTTTCATTATTTGAAAACAGTGTATTTATTTTATGTGGAGTGTACGTGTTATATAAATTGTAATGCATTTCACACTTTATTGTAGTAGATAATATGCCCTTTGTATAGCCTCATGGCAGAAGCAAATCCTGATCTGGTGATCAGATGGAGTGGAAGGGTACAAAATGCCTGCTTTAAACCCTCCTCCCCCCTCCCCCTCCTCCAAGAAACCAAGATTTAATTGTATAGCATTGTCCAAGGTAATTACATTAACAACAACAAAAACTGGAAATGTAAATGTGAGGCAAAAAAATCAAATCTAAAGTTTGTACCTCATATCTTTTTTGGTCATTTGAAATGAAATTGCACTCCTCTGTTGACTGTTGTAAATTTTTAATAACCACATTGTGAACACAGGGGGTTTTCTTTAGCTATACAACTGAGACTTTCTGTGTTGAGAGAAGTGAGAGTTGACTGTCTATCTTGACTGTCAGTGGAATGAAGGTAGGTCTTGATTCCCATGAGGGCTGAAAAACTTTGTTCAACAGAGGCTGTTGTAGTTGGGATGGTGGAAATTAGATTTGGTAATTTGTATGTTTGTTCCAATGTGGTGGCCATGTTGGTGGGCAAATTACAGCCATGTGACAATTTTAGAACTTTGTAAGAGATTGCACTCTTAAATCTCATGAACCATAAAGGACCATTAATTCGTTTTTCAGCTAAGCACTGTTTAAGTCACCCAAAGTTTGCATACAAGGCGATCAGCAAAATTAGACTTTGAGTTTGCATGCATCAAATTTATCACAATTCATGAGGCCAAAAAATTCCATCTTGTTCATTTTGAGAAATGCACACTCCAGTAATTGAATAGTTTAATAACTTCATAAAAGAGTATTCATTAATTCCTTTCCAATGAAACTTCTGTGTCCAAATATTATGTTACCTTTTATCGTTTCATTCTTTCATAGAAAATTAATTGCGCATCAACAACACTGAAGAATTATGAGATAAATTAATCAGAAAGAAATACTGTATATTCTTAACAATACAAAAACTGTGGTCTGGGGTTTTCACCACGTGATTGTTGAGGACTCAGGTCTTTTGGGTTTTTTGCCTTGTGGTTGGGTAATTTGTTACTTGGAGTTATGAGTCAGTTCACAGACTCAGCCTTGAAGATGAAGATGGTAGTTTTCTTCTAAATGTTGCAAAGCAGTTACCCAACCAGAAAACAAGTTTGCAACTAATAAAATCTTTCAGCACTTTATTGTTTCCGGTGGGAAATGCTGCAACCTTCTCACTCACTGGCTGTATCTTTCACTCCAACTTTCTTTCGCTCTCGCTTGTTACACAAGTCACAAGGTGAGCTGTTGATATTTGTGCTCTTCTGGGTTGTTACGCAACGTATAGTGGTAAATATTGACGTTTTGTGACAGTCTACCGGTGCCAGTGATAGGTTGTCCTGAAATGTCGGTAGGATCCGCTACACGCTGCGTAACAACCGAGAAGAGCACAGATCTCACCTACATCGCAGCAGAAGCCTGAAATTACGCATAGGTCAGCTGTTAGTATTGGCTCTATACTTAACATTTATTAGACGGTTTGGTATACATATATGATGCGTTCTCTCTTCGTCGCGACCACACAGGCACGCATGCGCATCAAGGGGGAAAGTTGGCAGCAAAAGCCATTGCAGTTGCCCTGTACCACATTAGTTGTGCTGACTGAATGTAACACAAAGTAGCAATTTTCATTAAAAAATGTACAGGTTTTCTGTATTTTTTAATAGCAAAAGGAATCATTTCCTTCCTTTCAGTGGTACAGTGGTGCAATACTATACTGGAGGATTCACCAATGTCTGATAGAGACATCTCAGCAGTTTAAGAAGTGTATTACATTAGTACATACTTTTTTTTGGAAATTTTCAAACACATCTTGTCTAGTTATTAACGTGAACGTATACTTTATTTGCACTAAAATGGTTATGTATTAAGTGCAACAGAATTTGGCAAGTCTATAGATGTCACCGGACGGGAATTTTGTTACAGACCCAGTGTAACTTTACAACTACTATGAACAATATATGTTACAATGACATACATGTAATATTATAAGCAGTGGTCACAGCTGAGCTGCAGATCTGTTCATTTTTCACACATGTTCCATGAAACAATCTTCCACAGTCACAAAGACATTGATATGCAGTTTTTGAGCTCTGACACAGTAGTAATCAGCACACACACCTGTCCGCTATTCAGTTTGGCTGATGTTACTCAAGGAGCTGGATGCATCTGTCCTGAGCCATCTTGCTTTGACACAATGACTACAGATTTTTCCTGTCTGTAGGAGTTATCTTGATATTTAGACTATGAAAAACAAGAGGGTAAATGTTTTATGTCCAAAATTATGGGAAAGATTCCTTCAAACTTGCATGTATAATTTGAAGTGTGTGTGAATACTTAACCATTTTCTGCTTAATGTTCTAGTTTCAACTGGCTACCACTCATGGGACCAGTGTATAGATGTAAGGTAATGTTAGAAACAGTCTTAGAAATCAGAGTTGATGATGTGGAATAGATTTGTGTGGCTGAGGATACAGACAGTTATGAAAGTCTGTTAACATGTTGAGTGCAGATGTTGAGCGCAAAGCGTGAAGTTGCTTGACTGTTTGCTACCCAGGAGACTGAACTACATAAGATTACTTTCTTGCTGTCTATGACTGATTATATAGTTGAGGTTGTCACTGACCTGTTAGTTTGTCAGTTAAATATTTAAGTTCCTACATTCCTGCTAGTAGAACTGTCTGCATATTAATGGGTGATGTAATTTACTTGCTTTCAAACTCTGCATCCTTATATGGTAGGTTTCTTTCTTTCAATTTTCATCCCTTATTGTGGTGTTATTTAAACTTGCACTTAGAGTTTGTTGTTGTGGTGACATTTTTGCTAGAGCTGTTATACTTGCCATATTCTGCATTGTTCTGCTATTGCAGTGCCATGTGCATATGTAGAAACTAATTCTGGTGGTTTGGTAAGTGTTCTACATGTCCACCAGGGAAGTACAGCTTTTATTGAACTTAATGCAAGACATCCCGATGTGTTACTAATGACAATAAAGACATACAAATGACAGTCAAAACACAACAGTTTTATTATAATCTACTACTTCAGGACTACATGTTTTGATTTGTTAGAGTCATCATCAGCCCCTCTAATGAACCACAAGACTGTCTAATTCCTAGTGTACTCTGGGATCCCATAGCGCTTACAATAGGTGGTTTAATAGTATTGTAAGTACATGTAAACCTTATAAATTATAGTGTGCTAGTGTAGTATGTATAGCTACCTATGGTTACAATGTTACAAGTCAATAAAACTACAAGATATTTGTATGTTGGTTGAAAGATGTTTGTGTGTAGTGCAGGCGAGCCGCTTTTTGTCACCTTCTGTAACGACAAAATTGTTGAGCAATGCTAAGTATATGGTAACATTTATATTGATGAATGTTCAGGTTTTAGGTGCTTCTTACTTATGAGAAACCAGTAGTGTTGGAATTTTTCTCAGGGATTGTATATGGTGGCGACTGTCTGCTTGGTTGCATTGCAGTGGCAGCGTGCTATTGTTCCTGTAGGGGGTGGATGACCTTCGGGTGATATTTCTGTCGCACGTTGTAAGACTGAGTCAATGCTGTTATTTATGTGTTTGTAGGCGGTGGGTGGCCCTCTATGGGGATCTTTCTGGTCTGTAGTTTCAAATATTATGTTTGGCTTTATAGTCAGCCTATCATTGATCTGGTTGTTTATTTTGGTCTCCTGGAAGATGTAAAACCTTTCTAGTGTGTCCATTATTCGGCCTTTATCTGTTGTGTGGAGGGTTTCCACAATGTTATCCATTGGCCCAATGGATAACTTTATGGAAACCCTCCACACAACAGGTAAAGGCCGAATGATGGATACACTAGAAAGGTTTTACATCTTCCAGGAGACCAAAATAAATAACCAGATCAATGATAGGCTGACTATAAAGTCAAACATAATATTTGAAACTATAGTCCAGAAAGATCCCCATAGAGGGCTACCCACCACCTACAGACACATAAATAACAGCACTTGACTCAGTCTTACAAGGTATCCACTTGTGCCCAAACAAAAAGGAACCGTGCGACAGAATATTCACCTGAAGGTCATCCACCCGCTACAGGAACAATAGCGTGCTGCCACTGCAATGCAACCAAGTGGACAGTCACCACCATATACAATCCCCGAGAAAAATTCCAACACTACTGGTTTCTCATAAGTAAGAAGCACCTAAAACCTGAACATTTGTCAATATAAATGTTACCATATACTTAGCATTGCTCAACAATTTTGTCGTTACAGAAGGTGACAAAAAGTGGCTTGCCTGCACTACACACAAACATCTTTCAACCAACAAATAAATATCTTGTAGTTTTATTGACTTGTAACATTGTAACCATAGGTAGCTATACATACTACACTAGCACACTATAATTTATCTTTGACATGTCTTACAATACTATTACACCACCTATTGTAAGCGCTATGGGATCCCAGAGTGCACTAGGAATTAGATAGTCTTGTGTCGGTTCATTAGAGGGGCTGATGATGACTCTAAGGAGTCGAAACATGTAGTCCTGAAGTAGTAGATTATAATAAAACTGTTGTGTTTTGACTGTCATTTATATGTCTTTATTGACAACTTTTATTGTCTTTACCAATTACTGATAATAAAAGTGTTCAAATATTTTATGCAGGATGTTTGGAAATTTGTGCCAGTATACACCTTTGTGCTTTTTCTTGACTAACATAGACATGAAAATGTCATTCAAGAAATGATTGAATTTCGTAGAAAGCTTGGTAGAACTTAATGTTATGTGGTAACATGATATGTATATTTGTGTCCATGGTCTCCATCACAGAATGTTGAGATGAAAATGTCCTTTTTAAATAGACTGGAATTTCATGCTGCGTAAATAAGCAATAAAAATTTTATTATTTTATTGCAACACGGTGTGGGCTGCTTGTAATCACATTTTCCATGAAAATTATGCATTAGTTTTAAGTCTTATTTTAATGTTCTTCAAGGAATCATATGGTTGAGTCTAGGTATAAATATCTGGACAATATATGTGTAACACACAGCACTAGTATGATCTGTTGTGTCAAGACAGTAGTTCTGGTGCCTTTGTTTCTACTTAAGAAGTGAACTTGAAATAATACAGGCATTTTAGTCTTTATTTTAATAGTTGAATACATGTTATATTTGATGAATTGAATGAAGTGTATTTACACATTGTTATTAAGTTTTGTACACCTTAGCATGTATCCTGTGACTTGTTTGACAGTTTGTTACTCCTTTGATTCTACTGTCTTTGGTTTTCAATGAAACATATGTCATTCAGTTCACTGATATATTTAATTTAGTCATTTACAGATCCTAAATTTGTATTTTCTTAGGCATATAATTGAATTATCTTCATAGTATTCACTGAAAAGGAACTAAGGAAGTCACATGATTTTGTGTTGGCATGTCATTCACATAAGCTAGAATTGCATAAGTCTGGGGATAACTGCACACTAGTATACAAGTTTATCACACGTGTTCCTTGACCACCAGTTGAACTTGTTTTGTGGGAAATGGAGCATGCCTGTTGTTTGCCTGATCTGATGGGTTGAATGCTTGAGTTTCTTATGTGTTCGGTTGACAAAGAATCGGATAGACAACACAAATTTGCGTTATCATGTGGATTTATCAGATATAAGATAATGAATGGTTTCCAGCATTTACAAAACAGTGAACACTTGATCATGTACCAATTTGATCATTCAGTTGTCAATGGTAAACTAAATACATTGATTTATTTTCTTATCTAATGTGTAACATATTGTTATAAAATTTTATTTCATGCGTCTTCATTCAAATATCAATATAAAGTAAGGAATTTGTCATAATACATTTTGAGCTAAAATATCTTAACAGTCTAATACAATAATTCCAAATCCTCAACAAATTTGTGAATTGTCAGCAGTTGAATCTAGCAGCAATACTATTGACATGTTGCTGTACTAAAAGCAGAATGATCCAAAATATAGTTTATCATTTTTTGCAATAGTTTCTTGGTCATGCTGTAGCAAAGACACTTTGGTAATGGCTTCTTATTACTGATTTATCAGTTTAAATCCTGTATGATTTCGTATGACAGTTGTGGATAAAGTGGCACTGGAGTTGGCTTTTCTCTGAGCTCCTTCATTTTTACTGGGCTTGATGTCACCCCATCGTTGCTCCGTACTCATTTCACGTAATCCCCTGTGTTGTGCAATAGCCTTGACAGGACAGCACATTACCACATCCTCAGTCTTTAAGTTGGAGGCTTCATGTCTTTGACCTAGTATGTGGCTCAGTGCATAGCAAGGAACATAATGCAACAAACCCCAGAATTATTTTCTATCACTGTAGCATTTGTTTTCTGACAATGAAACACTCTTTTAATGTTCTTCATTCTTTGAGCCTACAGTAAATCAGAAGGTTGTTAGAACTATTGTCACTGTGTGGTGCAGTTCAAATATTTTGGAATGACACAGACAAATTAAAATTCCATCAATGAATAAATTATTAAAGCATATTAAAGTTGGCGAATGCTTGCTGCTGTTCTTTTCAGAATCTTCCGTCTTACTGGCTGCTGTCTAAAAATGTAAAAAGTGTATAAATATATGTAACTATAATTTTGCCTGTGGTTTGTGGGCATGAAACTTGATCATTCACTTTAAGAAAGATCATAGAATGGGGGCATTCAAGAAGAAGGTTCTGAGGAGAACATTTGGACTAATGGGGAAGTAACAGACAATGGAGAAAAGTGTATAATGAGGAGTTGTATTATCCAAATGTGCTTAGCAGGTGAAAATCATGGAGGATAAGATGGGTGAGACATTTAGCACGCATGGAAGAGAAGAGAACTGCATACACGGTTTTGGTGGGAAAACCTGAAGAAAATAGATGACTTGGGGACCTTGGCCTGGGTGGGAGGATGGTATTCAAACAGATCTTAGAGGACAGTAGTGTGTGTGGCCAGGATTCACTGGGCGCAGGACCAGTACCAGTGGTAGTCTGTTGTGAAGATGATAATGGGCTAGTGCAGGAACATCTTGACTACCTTAGTAGCTTTTAGTTTATCAAGCAAGAATAATCCAAAGAATGAATGGGTTATTTCTTGTTTTTAAGCAACAACACAAAGTTGGCAAGGCATGGAGATAGGTACATTGAATTTGAAGTCCTAACTCTCCTTCAATTTATACTCATTGCATGATTAAACCATAATTGTCTCAGTTTGTCATCATTCAAATGCATAATGGAAGTTTATAAAGTGAACTGTAGATGATCCAAACTGCACACACTGCCTTACTGAAATTATAGTGACAGTTCAGATAGTGTGTGAGATGTGAAGTTCTCACTGCCCTCTGGGGTGAGACAACATGGTTTCATAGAAGACTGTTATCTTTAAGCAAGCTGCTACTTCCAGTCTTGTGTTCTGACTTCAGAGTACTTTCCAAACCAGTACCCACATTTCAAATTCATTTTTTGAAGAAAATTTTGGCATGTGTCCTGGTATATATGTTCAGACACAGTCACATATGAGTTTAGGTTTCAATATCAGGGGTCGCTGTCACCTGGGATATGATGCCAAGTAGTGTGGTAGACATTCATTGATATTTCAGTGGAATCTGCTGCCTCCTTCATCAGGGTTGATGATAGGAAGCTGGTTTCCCTGAAACACAGGCAAATATGTACCTGACTAAATGGTGTTGCCAGTGGCATGGCTAGGTTTTCTGTCACCTGGGGAAATGGCCACCCCTGACAGAAATTATGAACTTTTTTAAAAAATCACATTTATTCAATTTCCTTATATTTGGCTGAGTAATTCAAAATATGTTGAGCACAGAAATTCAGTTTTTTAGTTTAAAGTGGCTGTACAACACCCCCCC
>JGI20166J26741_11530252_pt1 | contig 12367 bp, 9 predicted proteins | sample TergutCu122P5_FD_26741 | JGI IMG/M metagenome (IMG submission 26741) | reverse complement strand
AAAAACGGATAATTTTTACCATCACTATCAAATTGTGAACAAGGAGAACACGAATGAGGTTATTCCCGGTCTTGAATTTGTTTTAGTAGAACTGACAGACAAATTTCGTCACGAAAACATTACTGACCGCAAGTTAATGGTATTATGGCTTCGTTTTCTGAAAGAGGTAAACGAAAATATGCGGGAACTTCCCCCTGAAATGCGAGAAAATAAATTTATAAGTAAAGCCGCTGAAATCTGCGAGAGCGGTGCTTTTTCGCCTGAGGAACTGGCAGCATACGACAAATATTGGGATATAATCCGTACCGAAAAAGCACTCAAAGAAGGCTCTCGTAGAGAAGGACGTGCAGAAGGACGTGCAGAAGGAAAAATAGAAGAAAGATTAAAAATAGCAAAAGAATTAAAAACTCTTGGAATGCCATTTGACCAAATTTCAATTGCCACAAAACTATCACCCGAAGAAATAGAAAATCTATGACAAAGGGAGTAAAAACCACTTCGTGCAACGGGCGGTTTGCCAAAATGGCGGGTGTATTCCCGCTGAAAAATTTGTACGAACTTGTAACTCCCTGTCCCGCAGATAGTTCGGAGAGACCCACCACTTCGGCAAGCCGCCACCACGTTATGAATAAATTAGACACATTCGTAAAAACAAAAGTAAACAACGTTATGAAGGCAAAACAACAGATTTTAATTTTCCTTTGTTTCTTTTTTATTGTAAGCCAAGGATACGGACAAAGTGATAGTATCACTAAATTGCCGAATTATCAAACCCTTGTCTCATCCAGAATAACCACTTTTATTGGAAATAACGACCAACAAGTTGAATCTATCCGCATAGATAGCAGTTTTGTTGAGCAAGGGGATTCTATTTTTTATCCGTTTTACAACATTCAACAAATTGATGATAATTGTTATCTGCCGTTTTCTTATTCTTGGATTGGAAAAAAGATAATTATCAAGTCAGACGGCTATAATTATTTTATTAACAGAAATAATGATACGGTTAAAATAAATACGCTTGCTCAATTAAATGAGAATTGGATTGCTTATAAAACATCAAGCATCATTATTATAGCGAAAGTTATTAAACATGATACTATGTCTTTTTTAGGGCAAACAGATTCTGCCAAAACGATTTCATTTACAACCTATAACCAAAGTATGTCCCCTATTTCTCACCCTGTCAATAATATGACAATTAGTATCAGTGAACATTTTGGTTTACTCAAAACAATAAATTTTAGTTTGTTTTCCGAAAATCCACAATATTATCAGAAATTGCAGACGTATAATTTGCTTGGAATGTCATCGCCCGCAATAGGTTTTGTCAATCTCACATGGAGAGAAATTTATGATTTTGAGATAGGTGATGAAATACATGTAGTCAAATCTACTACTCAAGTTGATGATGAGGTTGTAACGAATGAATATGCGAGTAAATATATTTACTTAGATAAAATCATATTTCCAGATTCTGTTATTTACAAGGTTGATAGAGAAATAAACATTTCTTATCGTGATAGGTGGCATGTTAACGTAAAATATTTTCACGATACTATTACAATGGTTTATGAATCGAATTCTCTATTGGATAGATTACCAGGGGAAATTTGTAAAGGAGAAGAATTTGACTACAATTTTTATGAAAAATTTGAGTTATCGGATGGACGAATTGAAATGGGAGACATCATAAAAAAAATACTTCCTACTCCTACAGCCATGATAGTGGAAAATTATTCGGGCGTTCCTGATAGTTGTTGGGATTGGTTTAATTTCATAGACTATCGTGTTGTTCCACACTATCTAAAGGGTTTGGGAGGTCCTTATTATGATTGGGATGAATTTGAACACGGAGAATCATCTCTTTTGCAATACTATAAAAAAGGAGACATTACTTGGGGAACACCTTTAAAATTTACAACAGATATTTCAGAATACGAAAAGGTTATTTCTTTTAAAATTTATCCAAACCCTGCCCATACAGCATTCCAAATAAAAGGAATAGATAATTTTCAAAATTACAGTGTTTATATTTATAATATGTATGGGCAACTTGTCATGCAGGAACAGATATTGAATAAAGAAGATATTATTCATATTGATGCTTTATCTGCTGGCGTTTATATAGTAAATGTTGGCATAAAAGATAATATAGTGATACAAAATAAATTAATAAAATTATAAATAAAAAAATCAAATTGTTATGAACAGATTAGACACATTCGTAAAAACAAAAGTAAACAGAGTTATGAATGCAAAATTGTACATTTTAATTTTCCTTTGCATTGCGGTATTTAGTTTTAATTTAGCCGCTAATGAAGTAATTAAATTTACTTGGACGGGGGGCAATAAAACTATTTATATTGAAACACTCAATAACACACAATTTACCATTAATTGGGGGGACGATTCTGTAGATACAATATTAGGGAATGGCGGATGGCAAAATCATATCTATAATGATACTGATGATTATTTCGTAACTATTACCTGTGATAGTACTGATTGTTTATTTACAAAATTTTATTGTGGTTCGAACAATGTGAGCAGTTTAGATTTGAATATGTCTAAAAATTTAACATCTTTATACTGTTCCTACAATCAGTTAACTAGTTTGGACTTAAGTACAAATACAAATTTAATATCTTTAGACTGTGACAACAATCAGTTAATTAGTTTAAATCTGAGTACAAATACTGCCTTACTATATTTAAGTTGCAACAATAATCTATTAAATTGTTTAGATTTGAGTACAAATACTGTTTTAGAAGGATTAAACTGTAGCAATAATCAATTAAATAGGTTATCACTGAATGGAAATAATTCTTTAAATTATTTAAATTGTTACGATAATAAATTAAATAGGTTATCACTGAATGAAAACTCTACTTTAACAGAGTTAAATTGTAGTAATAATCAGTTAAACAATATAGAGTTAGGTGAAAATATTGCTTTAATGTTCTTATATTGTAATGATAATATGTTAAAGAATTTAGATTTAACGGGAAATACTGCTTTGAGAAACTTAGACTGTAGCAATAATCAACTAACTGTCTTAGGGTTGAAAGCAAATACTGCATTAGAGTATTTAACTTGCCATAGAAATAAACTGACTATTTTGGATATAAATGCAAATACAACATTATATAATATTTCCTGCTCCGATAATCAGTTAACTTTTTTAGATGTAAGCACAAACGAACTATTTTGTTCCAATAACCATATATGTGTTTTGATAATAAGTAGTGCATTAAAAAAATTATATTGTGACAACAATTGCCTTCAATTATCCAATTTATACGCTGCATCATTGATTGTAACGATTACCAATAGATATTTTGGGACTCAAACTTTACCGACTCAAGCAGTGAAAATTGGAGAAAAAGTAGATTTTTCTTCACAGGCAAAATTTAACAGTATCGCTACTGTTTTTGAGATACAAAAAGATAATTTACCTGCTATTTTAGGTAGTGATTATAACATAAAAGATGGAGTTATTACTTTTAAACACGATGGACGTTACATAGTAACAATGACCAATTCTACAATTGTTTCACCTTCTTTTCCTGCTATAGTAATAGCAACATTTGAAGTCGGTACTGTTGGCATAAATGAGATAGTACAAACGCCTATTTTTAAAATATATCCAAACCCTGCAACCAATATTGTATATATAAAAACAGAAAATGAAATAGTACCAGAAGTAAAACTATACTCAATAGAAGGCAAACTATTGCAACATATCCGCAGTACTGAAATAGATATTTCACCTTATTCAGCGGGAGTTTATTTTATACAAATTGATAATAAAACAAAGAAATTAATTAAATTATAAATCTAAAAATAAAAATTGTTATGATAAAAATTTCACAAAAATCAGGTCTTTTTTTGAGTATCCTTTTTTTGACAGGATACGTTTTAAACTCAAATGCGCAAACGTTTAGTAGTTATCATTTTTGCAGTAGCGGTTTTCCAAATTCCCCATGGACATGCAGAGGACAAAACCCGACATCCGCAGATTATCAGGATATTGGTATTGTTACAGCGGTAGCGGCACATCCGTCCAACCCACAAATTATTTATGCAGGCTGTGGTCGAGCGGCAGGCTTATGGAAAACTACGGACGGAGGCACTAATTGGGTAAACAAAACCGATGTATTGGGAGCGGCATCTTTGGGTATTTGGTCTATTGCCATACATCCTACTAATCCCAATCTTATTCTGGCAGGAACCTGTACACAATGGTATGACTTGGAATTTTATGAACAAGGAATGGGAGTATTAAAGTCTATAGATGGAGGCAATACTTGGCAAGTTACCAATATTGATACTTTTCCTGTGCCATACAAAAACATTAAAGTAATCCGTTTCCACCCTACTGACCCAAATATTGTATTGGCGGCAGGAAACAGATTTATCTACAAATCAACCAATGCTGGAACAACATGGAGCATTGTTTGTACAAATCCTTACCCTGATGGAATTGTGCATAGTAGTGGTCCCAGTTTTATAGATATTGAATTTTTACCCAATAATCCCAATATCGTATTGGCATCAACAGACTGCAAAGGAAGCAGCACAGATACAGGTGCATATCTTTTTTTATCTACTAATGCAGGAAGTAGTTGGTCTAATGTAACCCCTTCTGATGCTTTTAGAAATAGTACGCGGTACAAATATATGGCGACGGCGATTTCTATAGATGTAACGCCGGCAGACCAAAACAATTTTTATATTATGTATCAAAATGATTGCATTCAGAATCCGAATAATCTAAAAGATACAAATGATAAAATAGTTAAATTGTGCATAAAAAAATCAACAAATGGCACAATTTGGACGCAGATTGCACAATTTAATAGTTCTGATGTTACCTCCAATGCTGCTGCATGGAGTGGTCGTGATAAATATGAATTTGAAGTTTCAAACAGTGATATAAATACATTCTATGCAGGTGGTGGAATTATGCATAGAGGTATATATGCAAATGGTGGTGTGGCTTGGAATCAGATTTCTGATTACCACCCTGGTACGGAACCATTAAACAGAGTTCCTCCTCACACAACGCATGCAGATATACGTTCTTTGATTCAACTTCCTTCTACTCCTTCTGGAGATTATTTACTTATGGGCAACGATGGCGGCGTGGCAAAAACTACCGATGGAGGCTCTACTTGGTGGGATATAAATGGGAATGGGTTAATCATTTCAGAATATTATGCTGTAGGAACATTCAATAGTAATGATAATTTAGTAGGAGGTTTGCAGGATAATGGCAATAAATTGTATAACTCAAACACAAATATTTGGAGTCATGAAAAACCGATATATGGAGATGGGGGATGGATGGAAGTAGATTATGCCAATGAGAGTATAGTGTATGCTACGGAAAATAGCGGAATTTATATTTCTACGGATGGCGGAAAAAGTTATAAATATCTCTTTAGCAGAAGTGGGGGGAAACTTTGGGATAGATTTCATTTAGACCCTACCGACCATAATAAACTTTGGGTTCCTATTAATGCAACTAATACATTAAGAATTTATAATGCTGCAACAGATTCATATATAGATAAATATACATTTACTACTACTGACCAAAAAATTACAGCCATTGATGTTGCTCCTTCTGATGGACAAATTGTATATGTAGCTATGGATGGGTGGGTTGGTAATTGGGCACCTCTTGGAAGCAAACTATTCAAATCTATAGACGGCGGAAAAACATTTACAGATATTTCTGCAGGCTGTTCTGCTTATTATTGGTCTTATATTAACGATTTTTGTATTGACCCTAATAATTCCAATAGAATATGGGCGGGTTGTGGTCCTTACAGGGAATATCCTCCATCGTCAGGGAAGGGAGAATATAGAGTAATTTATTCCAGCAATGGAGGTACTTCATGGACAGATATTTCCGCAGGTTTGCCTCCTTTTGCAGTAAACCACTTGGTGTATAGAAACTGTACCGATGACGAAATTTATGCGGGAACAGATGCGGGAGTGTACAAATGGAATACAGGCTCGCAAAAATGGGAATGTTTTAATAATGGCTTTCCACCTATTAAAGTAACCAAATTGGAGATAAATTATCGTAAAGGTACAATTACAGCCGCTACATTTGGAAGAGGAATTTGGGAAGCCCCGATGCCTAATATAAATGATGAAGTTGTAAATATTACTCAAACATGGAATACAAATAAGACCTTATGTGGAAATGTTGTTATTCCCTCAGGGGTTACTTTGACTATAACGGCAAATGTATTCATGAACCCTTTTCATAAAATAACCATTCAAAACGGCGGCAAACTAATTCTTTCAGGCGGCACCATTGACGGGGGAAAGATTATTGCCCAAAGCGGCAGCAATCTCTCCATATCAAACAATGGAAAAGTTTTATTGGGAAGTTATGACGATTTGGAAATACAATTAGGGGCGGAATTTGATTTGTATGAGGGTGATGTTAACTTGAAATAATATTGCAAAAGTATGTCTAACAAAGTATTACACTATACATAAAAATATTTTGGAGAACCTTACCTTTTGCACTATAAAAAATTTAGTAAAGTCATAAAATAGTAAAATAAATAAAAAATGAACGAGACATTAAAAACATTATTAGAGCATAAAACCATACGCAGTTACAAGCCGCAAAACATTGACGATGCGGTATTAGACCAAATATTGCTTGCAGCCGTAAGAGGCTCAACCACAGGAAATATGCAGCCGTACAGCATTATCATTACCAAAGACAACGATATGAAAGCAAAAATTGCTCCGCTGCATTTTAACCAAAAGCCTGTGTTGGAAGCACCTGTCATACTGACTTTTTGTGCAGACTTCAACCGTTTTAATAAATGGTGTCAATACAGAGATACGCAAACGGATTGTTACAGCAATATGCAGGCATTTATGTGGGCGATGATTGATGCCGTGATTGCCGCACAGAATGCCTGTGTTGCAGCAGAAGCGTTTGGATTGGGAATTTGTTACATCGGGACGGTTACGTATCATGCAAAAGAATTGGGAGAAATTTACAACTTGCCAAAACATGTTGTTCCCGTTGCCTGCATAACGTTGGGATACCCCGCCGAAAATCCGCCATTAACAGACAGACTGCCTTTGGAAGCCGTTATTCATCACGAAAGGTATCGTGATTATTCGTCCGAAGACATCAATAAATTGTATGCAGAAAAAGAAAGTTCCAATCTGACAAAAAAATTATTAGAAGAAAATCAAGTGGATAATTTGGCAAAAGTATTTACCCAAAAACGGTATAAAAAGAATGACAACGACTATTTTGCCCAAAAATTTATTGAGTTTTTGAAAGAACAAGAATTTTTAGGGGAATAAAAATCCATGTATAACCCCATCTACAACTATCTTAAAACGGCATTTGCAAAAAAAAATAAAATTATTTTTCAAAAACATCAAAATATCCAAATAATTTTGTACCTTTGCAGCAGATTTGAGTTCTAGAATTTTTATTGTTTAGTGTCTCTTTTTAAATACTTAGAAATAGCCTTTCTTTACTTTTCCCCTCAATCGTAGTTAATTAATTAATTATTTTTTTTAATTTTTTTTAAATGAACATTTACGTTTCAAATTTAAGTTATGCTGTGAATGATGCAGACTTAAATGAATTATTTCAGGAGTATGGGGAAGTATCCTCATCTAAGGTTATCACGGATAGGATGACAGGAAAATCAAGAGGTTTTGGATTCGTAGAGATGCCAAACGACACGGAGGCATTAAAGGCTATCAAAGAATTGAATGAAGTCGAATACGATGGCAAAATTATCACGGTTAATACCGCAAAACCCAAAACAGAAAGACGGGATTTTAACAATAATCGTCGTGGCGGTGGCGGAGGAGGATATAACTCCCGCAGGTATTAAAATTAAATCTATTCATAAGAGGCTGTTCTTTTGGGGCAGCCTCTTTTTTTTGGTTTGAGCGGCAAAAAAATAGATTTGGTGATTTGGTTATTTGTTGATTTGCTTATTTGTTGATTTGCTTATTTGGTGCATGAATATTTTTTTAAATCAAATCAAAAAAAAATGTACCTTTGCATTTCAGAGTTATTAATCATGAACATAAATTGTTTGGTTTAGTAAATCAATCTACTGATATTCAGTTGGTTTAATATGTATTGCAGACGATTTGAGACACTACCAATTTTTATTAATTCTTCTTTTTCCCCTCTATTTTTGATTTTATTTTTCCTCTCAATGTATCTTTTTGGGTAATTCCGTTTAAAATTTCAACATAAATACCATCGGAAAGCCCTAATTTTACGCAGGTTTTTTCGTAAGTATCTTTTTTACTGTCTTTTTGCGGCTTCAAAACATAGACAAAGGCAGAATCTTCCACAAACTCCAAACAATTTTCGGGGATAGACAAAACGCTATCTCGTTTATCCACAATCACTTCGCCGTTTGAACTATATCCGGAACGAATAAAACCATTTGAAGTATTTTTTACTGCCGCTTTGATTTCAAAGGTTGTTGCACCGTTATCGGGCATGCCCTTCGGAGAAATATATTCCAAAACGGCACTGCATTTCGTGTCTTGCATCGCACCGATAATCAAGTTGATAGGATTTCCTTCGGCGATTTTTCCGACCTCCGTTTCATCAACTTTTCCAATAAAAATCAAATCGTTCATATTGGCGATGCTCGCAATGGTCGTCCCATCGTTGAACGCATTGGATTGAATGACAGAGTTTCCCACTTTGACAGGAATATCCAAAATCATTCCCGAAATGGTTGCTTTTATTTGCGTATTGCTGTATTGTGCTGTGTTTGAGGATATTCCGTTTTTCACAATTTCCAGCGATTCTTTGGCATTGCCTACTTCTTCTTTTGCCTTTTTGTAGGTTGCCGTCCGTGTGTCGTATTCTTCTTTCGACACAACCCCTTTGTTGAATAGGGCAGTGGCTCGGTCGTATTCGCTTTTTGCTTGTTCGAGACTGATATTTGCCAGATTCAGCCGCGACTCGGCGGCATTTAACTGCGTAATATCGGGAATTACCTTTACTTTGGCTATCACATCGCCGACTTTTACCAACTGACCCGGTTCCTTGTACAATTCAACAACAATACCCGAAATTTGCGGTTTAATCAACACTTCGTTACGCGGGGCTATTGTGCCATTGATAATTATTTTCTTTTCAATTGTCCGTTTTTCAGGCATAACTATTTCATACTCAACAGGTTTCATCTTCGATTTTCCCCACAGAAAAACCAGCGTCCCAACTATGGTTAATCCTAAAAATACAAATCCTAACGTTTTGAAAATCTTCTTCATCTTTAATAGATTATTTGCAGAGTTACGTTATTAATACAATTTATCATTCAACTATTTTATTTTGCAAAGGTAGCATTTTTTTAACAATTTTTTTTCTATAAGTTCGTTTTTCATTTTATTAAAAATAAAATAATAATAAGAGCATCAAGCCATGAATTTTAAAGATAAAAAAGTAAAAAATCTTCTACTTATTGCTGTTACGGCAGTTATTTTAGTAACAGCCGTCGTTGTTGTGGTAACGCAAAAATCGGGTACACTGGATGAATCGCAAAAAAATTTCGCAGTAAAAGATACGTCTGAAATCATAAAAATTTTTATGGCTGATGGTTATGAAAAACAAACTCTGCTCGAACGCAAAGACGGAAATTGGCTCGTAAATGGAAAATATGAGATTGTGAAAGACAACATAGATGATTTGTTGGATTGTATCTGTAATCTTACCGTAAAAGACATTGTGCCAAAGTCGGAACGCAACACAATAAATAAGCGAATGGCAACAGGGTCAATAAAAGTTGAAATTTATTACAACGACTATCGAATAAAACTTGGAACGTTAAAATTGGTCAAATACATCAATAAAAAAGTGTATTATATCGGGCAGGCAACCATGGATAATATTGGTACTTACGCTATTATGGAAGGCTCTTCCATTCCTTGCGTTGTTTATCTTCCCGGTTTTAGAGGATTTGTAAGTCCAAAATATTCTGCGATGGAAGATGCTTGGAGAAGTCATCATATTGTTCGCCTAAAAATGGCTAAAATCAAGCAAATCAGTAGTATAGATTTCAATAAGCCTGAAAATTCATTCCGCATTGTCCGCAACGGAAATAGAAATTTTGATATTATACAAATAAGTAATAATCAGAAACTTCCATTATACGATACCTTGCGTTTGTTGGATTTTCTGTCTGATTTTCGAGACCTAAACTACGAATCTTGTTCAAGCGGACTAACCCAAGCGGAAAAAGACAGCGTTTTTAACCGTAAATTTAAGGAAATGACCATAGAAGATATAGATGGAAATACAGTAACTATTTCTATGTATTATCTTGAAGATGAGAGTGAAGAGGCAGAAGAATCAAATAATGCCAAAATTACACGCTTGTTTAGCAGGGATAGATTCTATGCCGTTATTAATGGGAATAAAAATGAACTTGTCCGCTGTCAATATTTTGTTTTTGACCGTATTGTGCAGCCAATAGATTTCTTTTTCATTGACAGCAAGATACTTCCCATTCCGAAACTATATGAATTGGATGCGGAAGAGTCTATGAAATAAAGGGCTTTAAGGTCGCAAATTGCGACCTTAGAGAATTATATTATCGTCTCATTGATTTTTTTGTTTAAATCCTATCGGGTTGCGTGGTTCTTGTGGTTTTTCTTTTTCAATTATGAGTTCTTCCAATATTTCAAAAATATCGTCAATTTTTTTGTCTGTTTTACTCACATACATATCTAATTCGTGTTTTAATTCGGCATAAGTAACAGCATATTGTTGAATAGCGGCAAAGGCACGCATAATTTTTCTATTCGTTTTAATCGCTTTTTCTGAATTTAGTACGCTACTTAACATTGCAATTCCTAATTGTGTAAATGCAAAAGGCATATATCGAATACCGCCTCTTTTGCTTCCTTCGTTTGAGGTGCAAAAATTGCACCTCAAACTTTCCCATTCTTTTTTAGTCAATTCAAACATAAAATCTTCGCCTTCAAAACGCTCAATATTACTTCTTACGGAACGCTTCAAATACTTGTTTTCTACCTCATACATTGTTGCTAAGTCAAAGTCTAACATTACTTTATAGCCTCTTATTACGTGTATTTTGCTCTGAATGATTGAAAATTCAGCAATGTTGTTTTTATTCTCCTGTACTATGATGTTACTTTCCATGTTTTATTCTATGTTTTTATTTATCTACTTTCTTTTTAAAAATTTATAGAAACGCCAAGACCATTACCTATGAGTCCCACTTTGATTTGTACGTTTTGAGAGTATTGAATGCGAGGTCTGCCTCCGTATAGCGTGTTATAATCATTTATTGCTCCATTTTTCTTTACCGTGCCAACTATCGCTGTCGGTATTCCAATTATTACAAAAAGGCTACCAACAGAACATAAAGAAACTCCTATAAGATACTTGTCTGATTCTAAATTATTCATGCCATCCAAAATCAGTACTGTTCCAACAGCATCCATTGCAACGCCTAATCCAATGAACATACCGCCCAAAGACGTATTATTGCTGCCTCGTGCAAATTTATCCCAAATAGGAGTTAAATTATTTTCTGTCAAAAACTGCTTTAATTGCATCCAACCATACACTTCCCCATTATCTAAATAAAAAGAATAACCTTGCTTATCTATAATAGGCATCCTGTCCTTATCACTTACAGATGGACTATTCCCTTTTACGCTTGCCTCTTTCATTTTTTTTTCATAATCATCTATATCGCCATTCTCCCACAAAATAACCTTTATTTTATCCGTCCTAATTACAAACGTAGCACCCTCTTGGTCATGATATTTTTTGTACGAAACATTATCGTCCGTAACCTCTATAATTTTGGCTCGAATCTGTTCGGTCGTTTTTGTTACAATTATGTCCTGACTAAATCCCCTTATTCCAATAAATAAAACCGTTGCTGTGAATACTATTACTTTCATATCTACTATATTTTTACATTTTTTTATATTTATCCCATTTTAATAAAAAACATTAATCGTCTCATTGATTTTTTTGTTTAAATCCTATCAGGTTGCGTGGTTCAAGGTGCAGTTTTTGCACCTTGAAAGTTCATCAACCTCTTTTTTAATCAATTCAAACATAAAATCTTCCCCTCAAAAATGAATTGCAAAGGTACAAAAAAATTTTGAACGTGCAAAATAGACGAGGAATAAACAGTATTTCCTATTTGGCTACTTCAATTTTATTTTTTTTACTAATAATTCCTAATAGACAAAATACAATCAATCCGTTGAGCAGCAGCAGTTCAAAATCAAAAGAATAGCCAAACCATTGGGCTGAGTAACGATTAAGAATAAAACAAATAAGGGG
>JGI20166J26741_11530141_pt1 | contig 12368 bp, 8 predicted proteins | sample TergutCu122P5_FD_26741 | JGI IMG/M metagenome (IMG submission 26741) | reverse complement strand
GGGGGGGGGGGGATTGTGTAAAAGGGAGTTATGTTGGAATATGAGAGGTCACATATTTAATAAAGTCATGTAGAATGTTTCCTTCATTGTAAATAATCAAATTTATACTTGTGAGTAAACAGCAGTACATCTGATACTCAAATAAAAATCTATTCATCTGGCTTGCAGTTCACTTGGTCTTACAGACAAATGTCAAGTTAGATACGGTCCCTACTTTCTGCCATTCTTACATTTCTGGTTCCAACAGGTTTAATTGCATAGGAAATGTACCAAGGGTGACATTACACATCATATAAAGTATTTCAAAAATGTTGCCAGACTAGTGATAGGTTAAAAACAAATAGTTGAATTTATGGTAATGTTACTACAGTTCTTATTTTAATGCTCTAATCAGAGTGGTCAGTATATGCACCATGTGTTTGAACACCAAGGAAGTCAGAATTTTGAACCCTGTGTACTTCTTTGGCTTTTATACAATTCTGACAGTAAGTGGGAATTATTTCCATATGTTTGATTTATTAAAGGGAAAAAATATCTTCTCTCAGAAGAAGGAAGGAATTATTGTACAGAAACTTTTTTACTTACATAATGTTCTGTTTTGCAGACCTTTAGTAACTAAACTTTTATGTATATCAGAATATGACCCACTACCGACTGTGTAAACATACACAGTAAATATTATTTGTTTATGCATGTGTGTGTGTGTGTGTGTGTGTGTATGTTCATGTATACACGTGTACTATCAATCCTGTAACTTTCTATTGAAATGCTAAGTGAAATGTAATTGTATTGATAAGTTCAAATATCTGTGTGTGCACTAAATAAGTGCATGGAAAAATGGTGGATTTGTAGCTGCATTACAGTTTTGTTTTGTCTCTAGTCCTGAAGTGAGGGTAAATTGTATACATGTATAACACAGTCTACCAGTTTGGAAGTATGTAAATTTAAAAAAAATCCCCAATAGAGGGCTTTATGTTAGAAGCATGACGTAACACATACGAAAATTCAAAATTTTTTAATGTGGTTTATAGAAAATTATACATACAGTTCACATGATTTGGGGAGGAGGGGTTGCCTGTGTTTTATTTGCATGAAGCTCATTGCCTCGGACCTGGATAATATTCATGAACACAGCTGTCCTCATGGTCTCTCTCTCTCTGTCCTCCTCTCCCTCTCCCCCTCTCTCTCCATGCTTTAAAGTATTAATAATGATACTTTTAATTCACTATTGTAAGAATTTCAATAGCAAAGCAAAACTGATATTTGGAATGTTGGTAAAAAGAAACATACGCATATTTCATTGTTAAGAAAATCCTTCCTATATCATATTCAGGTGCGAGAATAGTCTTAAGAATTGGATGGTACTTCATAATAAGAACTGAAGAGAGAGATGCAAATTAGGAATACAGAATCTAAACAATTGCTTTCCTTTGTGTACTGTCTAGGTGTACTACAGTCCCAGTTCTGCTGTATATGGCAGACCACTTGAAACAGATTTACAAAACAAAAACAAAGCTCTTAGGTTGTAATGAGAGGCAATTTAAATATGTTAAGGAAATTGGACTATGCTGAAACAGTAACGCCTGTAACACTGTTCTTTTGCAGTAGTTATACTGGCTACTCAATCTACATGTAATTAACTCTCTCGGAAGGGTATTTTGGTACATGGGCAAATATCAAATGAACAGGCTATACAGCCAACTTACAGCAAATACAGCCCCCTTTCACAAGTGCTAATTCAAAGTAACTGAGTGTGCATAGTTATCCAAACTAATAAATTAAAGGCAAATGCGAAGATTAATACTTCCAGATCAGACACAAGGATTAGCAATCCCAAGAAAACCAGTCTCAGTGAAGAAGAGTGCAATTGATGGTCAGTCACTGGTCAGGGAGATGATGACTGTGTTGGTGGTAATACCATGTAATCAGACGGTGACAGTAATTGTTTTTGTTGTTGTTGTTGTTGTCGTCATTATCATCGTCAATCATCATCATCAGTGACAGTGGTGGTGGTGGTGGTGATGAATGAAAATAATGATGATGATGATAATGATAAAAAAACAAGTATTAAAAAAAAACAATATATAAAGTCAGATATAAATCAGATGAGCCATGGCATGGAATGGCATATGTCTTTTTAGCATATTATTTAGTTCTGTCTTAAAGCCCTCTGAAGCATTTCATCATGAAGGGAGTGGGCATGAGTATACCGGAGACTGTTAACTGCAGACATTTGACACTGCTACATAAAATCATGATTTAGCATAGACTGATTCTCTAAAATTTATTTCATTTTGTACAGAAAGAGCCTTGTTTGTATTTATACTGTGAGACAGCACCTGTCATTACAGGGATAGAACTCTTGCAAGAAACAATGGACTGGAGTAAAAAAAGTCTCTGATTGTCCCATAAGTTTAAACATTACACACATTTCTGATTAGCTCCTCCAGAATACACGTATAATGTTCTGTTTGTACATTTCCCTACACTGTTGACCATTCTACTTTAAAGTAATAATTAACACGACTTTCAATAGAATGTTTTCTGCAGTTATCCACACTATCATCATTTAGAAAGGCTATTAAATATTACTTTAATTTATGTGTTGATTGTGTATGTGTGCTAATTACATCTATTCACAAATACTTCAGCAATTCAGACTGTTATTTACCAGTGTTGCAGGAAAGTCTGTTCTTATACATTCATACAGCATCTGATATTTGTCAAGAAAGGAAGAAGAGCTACTTTTGTACTGCTGATGAGGAAACAATTATGGTAGGGAATCTGTTATAACACTGCTGAAGAGGTCCTGTAATGGTTTCTGCTCAAAGTATACACCACTCATATTTAATGCAAGGAGTGAATAGAACAGAATCCCCGAACAATTAGGTCAGTTTATCATTATGCATTGTTATGCATGAATGGAAGCAACCAAGTTAGTATGCAACTGTTGTTGCAGTACATCCTGTTCCTTTTCATATGTTGCGTTTCTGGCCTCCTTTATACTAATAAAATTTTTACAGAAGAACAGGATACGATATACTCTAAGAAGGTACTCATCATATATTGCAGTAAAAATGATACTGTATTTGCTACATCTATACAGCAATGCAATCGAATACAAGGTGAACATATATGATAAATATAAATAGGATATGAAATTTACAATCAGTTAGAAGTTTAAGAACTACATAGACTATGAAGGACCACACTTCAGTTGAACCGTTCAACAGAATGAAATCTGGCTGTTTTAATTCAGTGTTTCTCAAACTGAGATCTTCTTCACACTTATCCATAATATATTACAAGAAAGAAAGTACTGCTTTTTATGTTTAATGCTGGAAAGACATGTATATGCATTAGAACTAAGCATATTTTACGCAAATGTTTTTGTATGGTATATATAACTCTTTTATTCGATTCACTATGTTTGTGATATGACAAAATTTTGTGCATTAACATGCAGACCTGCTGAATACTGGTCCACAGTGTCAAACACAGGATAAACACTCTTTTACTTCAGAATTTAAGACAAAATGGATTTTAGATATTCTTGGAAATTGCAATATACCCCGGTGTTTAGAAATGTAGAGTCTGGGTTTTCACATTACCTAAAGTTTGCAGCCTGGACTTCATTCTTTCACCCACAATAAATGTTTGCTTTCTTGTTATAGTTAATTAGCATTATGATAATTTAACTTCTTCACTGTCAAAATGCTCATATTCTAGTACTGAGAGCAACTATGAAGTGTGTTGGCACAGAATACTGGAGGAAAAGGGACAAAAACAGTCATTACATGAGTCACTGGCATTCAGGCATTACTGTAATAATGAGGGAAAGACAACATATTTTGATTATATTATTTTATCTTATTTTATGTCTCGATATAGTACCACTTATGAGGAAAAGCTTGAAAAGATTCTGGAAAATTTTTCTATTTTTTGCATATTTCTTTAACTTTACAGTATCTAGTTTGCATCTTGGATGAAAAATGAAATCATGTGTTATGCTATAAAATAATTTAACTTATTCCATATAAGACATTGCATAAAATGTCTGTCAATGTTACGATTCACAAACCAGGCTGCTAGGTTTTCAAGGGTTTGTGTAATAATCACATACACTTATTTGCAAATGTACAAAAATGCCTGGATATAGAAGTAACTACATTGCCAAGTGGGGAAACAAAAAGAAATTTAATGACCAACTCTGCATATCCTTAGGGTGTTATTAAAAGCAGCTAATCCTATTTGTGGGATAATGTAAATTATCATAGTTATTATACAGAAGTCACTCATAAGGTCAATGACAAAACAGAGATGTATATCCAAGCAGAGACTTTTATATTTGCACAGATGCATTTCAGTTCTTTATTATTTCATGTTGTTGCTGCCTGTGTAATCCAACAAGGCTTACCCACGGATTTAGTAAATTATCAAATTCAAATGTGGTAAACTAATAATTTAATGAACTCTGCAATAATTTGGCAACTGAAATAAAATCAGAATTTGTTTCTGAGCTAACAACAGCGAGACTGACTGACTGACTGACTGTAGTATGTATATAGGAAGCTGGGCTGGAACAGCTAAGGCAAACCAAGTGGCCACTTATGACATCATGTATTACAAACTTTTCGTTTTGGTTTCTTTTCTGTTAAAAGAAAAATTACCTTCTGCTGCTGTTTTGTTCATTTACCATGAGCATTAATTACCAGTAATCTAAAGAGTTACGCAATAATGCCACTTAAAATGACGCTCATACTCATATATTTGCATCCTGTTATGTGTAAAAGACATATGCAGTAAACACACCATATCTGACTTACAATAAAACAGTCGATACCTTATTTATCACCTTGGGTGCATGTCTCTGTACTTTATAGCAATGTTCAAGCCTCTTAATCATCTAATTTTGAATATACTTACGGAACATGTAACATGTGTGAAATCAATAAAATATGGAACACACTTACATAAAATAATGATTAAAAATTACAATAATAATGAATTCAGAACATTCAAAGCAACTAAATAAGCACTGGATGTAAGAAATTAATAATTTATTACAAATATTAAGTATTACCATAGCCATCATACATATTTATAAACAAAGAATAAAAAAACTTACATATATAATGCAAAAATACTTCAATTTTAACACATTAATATTTTAATTTTATTTCCAATAAAACATTTCAGTTGAAAACAAAGCTACAAATACGAGGAACTAATGAATACAGCTGAATTTGAAATTAGATATTAAGAGGCCTGCTAATAACAGATATATCAAAATATGTAACCAAGCAAACAACATGTGTGTTAACTAGATGTATTACACACAAAGGTGAAGGTAAAATTGTCCCTGTATTCAATTAAGCACCACAACATGAAGGCAAATTGAGAAGTGGAAGTATAACTCCATGAATTCCTAAATTTGGCACTGGATGAATGTGAATGATAAACTTCACATCCCGGCAGCTTTACTGCAGACAAAATAGCCCCTAAACACCCTTTAAATAGGAGAGTGGATGGGACTCAAAGCTGGTCTGTATGTTTTGAGGAGAGAAAAATCTCTTGCCCCTCCCAGGAATTGACATTAATGCCTCAGGATAAATGACTATTTTAAGAATTATGATATGATTTGTCACGGTGTCAACAAATTTTGTATTATTAATTTTAATATAGAGTTTTGAGAAAGTTTTTGTGCTTTTAACAGACTGCGGAGAGGATGTCTCATTATCTGTTTGGCATTTAGACTTTTGCCAGCTCCAGTAGGATGTTTCATGAAATAAATCACGTCCAACACCAACACAACGCCAATTTAATGTCATATCGCCATGCAAGGTTCTGCAGGTGGCCTGGCCTGCAAGGATATGTTACTATATCTGTTATGGAGGGGGGGGGGGAAGGGGGTTCATAAAACCCCATCTCAGAATTTCTGGCAGTTATAATGCAGTTACTTCTCATATTCCTTTTTAAAATATTTATTTTATGCAATACTTTCATGGAATCATTTTTACACCTTAAAACACTTCCACTTGGCTTAAATTTCTGTTTTCTCTTGTAACTGCATTCTATCTTCATGTAAAATCAATAAAATACTAGTTGTAAATGGAACTCATTATAGTTAGTCCAGTTCTATTATATACACATGACAAAATAGAATTCACTCACAATAAAATATTGGGGATACTATGGTGGAATAGGGGAAGAAATTAAAGTAGTGGTTACTTCTTGCTGTCAGCAGAACTGACGCCAACTTGCTCTGACAATACTCCGCTTGCAGCTGCCGGTGTTGCTGTAACTGCTGGGGTTGCTGGAGTTGGGTCATCTTGGAACAGCGGGTTCTTTACTTCCATTTCACCAGTCTGCAGCAACAGAATTTAACAATGTATTCAAACACAATAAATAAATTTTTAAACTGAAGAGAAGTCAGTAATAACAGAAACTAGTACTTGAAAAGTTCTCAAAAATTTATATCTCTTTCTAAGTCATTTTTATGTGAACACTTATTCCAACTGTGTGTATTAGGCTAGATTTATGTTAGAACGTGCCGTGTGCGATAAGGAGCGGGGTGACACCGAGCCCGGCACGGCTTTTGTATTTACGCTGTAAAGGGCCAGCTGCAGGCGGGCACGACGGGTACATACCCTTTCTGTAACTCAATACTTGTTTATGCTTTGATAAGAGGAAGTGGCATGGTCGTGCCGAGTGTTTATCTAATGTACGGACAGTACGCAGCTCTGTGCTTGAGTTGGTTGGAGTCTGGAGGGCCTCTGAGAATGTGATCTCTGGAGCGTCAACATGGTGAGCACGGGAAAAGAATCGTCAGCGACGGTTACTGAACGGGCCCCGTTGAGCGCACGTCCCCTGCGCAAGCCCGTCCCGTTGTAACATAAATGCATCTATTAGAAAATACATACATGAAACATCGGTGTGTCCCGTACGATAGCCGTTTCGCACACGGCACGTTCTAACATAAATCTAGCCTTACTCCACTCATGCTACTGGTGTGTGTGATGCAAATGGTGATTGATATGGATGGATGTGAGAAACTCATTGCCAGAAATAATGCCTCATTTGTACTGTGCAGATTTTGAATACATGATGTGCTTGCATGTGTGCATGCGTGTGCACGTGTATGTGTGTGAGAGAGAGACAGAGAGAGAGAGTGTGTGAGTGAGTGACTGGCTGACTGGGCTACACAAAGTCCATTTTTATGTTTGTTTTAGTATTCCTGCATTTCTTTAATCTTTTGTTTTTTTGCAAGGACCAACAAATCACCTGTCTGTATATTGTGTGAGTGAGTGAGTCAGTGAATCAGTGAGTGTGTGTGCATATGTGGATGTGCGTGTGCATTCTGGGGGTGTGGGGTGGGGAAAAATGGCTCATGCAATGTAGTTTTTTTCTCTTTTATGTCAACATTTTTCATATCCTGCATTTCTTTTGAAATAACAAATCATTTGATAGATCACTAAGCTGTGTATGCATGTCTGTGTACTCATACATGTACTCATGTGCATGCCTGTGTCTATTAAGTTCAGTATTGCACTGATAAACCAGAATACAATTATATCTGGAGATAACAATGCTCTCCGTTACTGTGAGTACACTTGCAGTGGTTTCATATTGACTGCCTGCAGTTTCAAAAGGCACAGTGGCCACAAATGGCGCTACCTGGCTCTGGTTGGTGTACCTTCTGCACATTTTACTGTAGCTTTCCACTCATGTGAGGAAACATCATGACATTATGGGTTTCTCCACTTTTATTTTTAGTCTGACTGTTACTTTTTTCATGGGCCAAAATCGGCCAAAATTCGAGATTTTACCATAAGCTAGCACCTATGCAGACAAACCGCTACATTATCTTAGAAAAGAGCTAACATGGGAAGTCTGAACAGAAATCTGTAGGAAAAGGAACATTTTTTAGTAGTAACTACATTTGGTAGACTCAATATTCAGTGTTAGCATGTGTTAGCATGGAACTTGGTTAGGCTCTAACTGTTCCTTGTGACCTGAAAATACAGAAAGCCATGCTCTACACTGGATCAAAACACTTTATGTAAGAGCAGGCCACACCATCAAGAAGCAGAAAAGCAATGGGACACATAGGTTATACAGTTAATTTACAGCAGCAAGATCACTCTACATTATGGTCTCATTTCTCTATTCTTTCTTGAACATTGTATCAAAGAGATCTCCACAATGTTTAGAAAAATTAAAGGATGAACATTATGATGTAAATGCAAAGTTCACCCTAGAACAGGCCATGAAGGCCCAGAGGGGGGGGGGAGAAGTATAGCTCTACTCTTACTTTAACCTCGGCGCTAGTGGGGGTGGGTGGTCAACACCACACACCGGACGCTCTACCCCCGGGAAAGACGCAGTATCCACTGTGTAGGAGGCTGGGGGGACCTCAGGGCCCTTCTGGATGGGTGGGGAAAATCTACCCCCCACTGGAAATCAATCCCCGGACCGTCCAGCCCATAGCAAGTCGCTATACCTGCTGAGCTGTACCGGCCCTCGATGGATGAACAGTAACTAGTGCCAACCCTAGGCACCAGCACAGCAAGCATGTGCCTTGTGTTTGCACATTTCCAGGGACTATGTTTTAGCCCTCAGTTTTTCACAAAAATCCACCGACAAAATTTTATTACCCTAACAACAAATTCTGCTTCAATTTTACAAATTTTGAACTGTTCAAAAAATTTGTGCATAGCGTAGATAAATATGGGTAAAATCCGAGACTGATGGGGGATGGTTGGGCAAAAAATATTTTACTCGGGTTGGCTGAAAACATAGAGCTGGTGCTGACATTCACTGATGTAAAATTGACACAACAGCAATTTAATATCAGGCAGAATTAATTGTAACATATGTGGAAACTTTTAAATGCAAGAATTTTGTATCTGACTGCACAATGACAACAACAAAATCCTAAATATGTTTATCTGTATTTTCTTAATGTTACATTTTAACACCAGTAAAAATAGACAGTTTATAAAATCAGAAATTCAAAACAACCTGCACATGAAAAAATTCACAATGTTGACATTTCAACTTAACTTTGATGAAGCATTATTTTCTTTTTGGCAGGAGAGGGCCAAATGAAACTACAATGTAGGCCATACGTTCCTGACTCCTAAATCTATGCTGTGGTAATGCAATGCAGTGAATCAGAAAGGAGCATTCAAATGCTGTCGGTTGAAATCTGTTCAAAATTCAATCCAAATTTTCTCATATCACAGTACTTACTGAAGCCAGTCCAGGACATTCATACACTGTGTAATCACCTTCTTCGTTTTCTTCCTCACTCTCAGCTTCAGACACAGAACCATTGCGCTCATTCGTTACACGGCTGAAAAAACAATGTATGAATACAACATTAAAAAAAATAGTTAAAAGAAAATAGCACATAATTAACGTAGGTTTGAATTGATTTTTCCAGTTCAGCGGCTTCTCTGTTATGACCAAAGCCTACAAATGTGCGAGTGGTGTGGTTGAGGACTCCATCTGAAATGTATGCCACATCACGGATAATCAGTTGTTGACTTTCAAAGTAACATAGTACCTTCAAATTCAAGGGTCGAAAGGTGCAAGGAAAATGTTTGATATTTGATAGATTGCTCCTTGTTGGATAGATATTTTTATAAACTTAAATAGTATCACAATTCCTCACAGAGGCAAAATCATGGATTCATATTTATAACACTTTTCCTTGAATTTGTTGAGCAATATTTCCAACTGCCTGTGGACTGAACCATGTACAATAATCAAATTAACCACACTCACACCATTATTCAGACATATTTCTTTGTGATTCCAGATGTTTGCTAAGAGTGTTTGTTGGTGAAGAGTAATATAATACTCCCTGAATTATTTTAGGCAATGGAAAAGGATCACACATTTATAAAAAATACACACATTTAATATTTACTGAAGGATTCAGTCGCTGTCTAAATCAGCTAGTGTAAATAATATTATTTATTTTGGCAATATGTTGGAGTCTAAAGTGATCATTTTCAGGCCAGCAGTATAACAGTTCTTAAAAGTACTGTACACAATTATGATACAAGATATTAATAAAAGAGCTTTTACATTCAGACCACATACAATCAAATTTAATTAATACTTTCATAACATTCCAATGTGTTGGTATTGTCATGAGCTCCGTAAGCACTGCTGACAAGCTTGTGACATAAAGACAGAGAAGAATCTTACATACTTACTTTCTCCAAGGAGCAGTCGTTGTGAAGCCAACTGGGTTTCAGCTAGTCAAGAAATTCCCCGCATTTTATGAACCCGAAGTTCGTTACTGCATTCACAAGTGCCTGCAACCTGTCCCTATCCTGAGATGCATTAATCCAGTCCATACCCCCACATCCTACTTCCTGAAGATCCATCTTAATATTTTCCACCCATCTACATCTGGGTATCCCAAGTGGTCTCTTTACCTCAGGTTTCCCTACCAAAACCCTGTATACGCCTGTGCTCCCCCCATATGTGCTACGTGCCACGCTCATCTCATTCTTCTCGATTTGATCACCCAAACCATACTAGGTGAGGAGTACAGTTCATCATCACAAAATTACAGCACAAAAAAGAAACAGGGAACTGGAAAAGCAAACAACGTGGCAGAAACAGAATACTAAATGTGAGAACTATGACATGTGAACTGTTATTTCGGTTGAATAAGGGACAACAATTTTTTTTTGTTCAATGGACACAAGGCACTACATAACTGTAACATTGTAGGAAGTAATAAATTTTATTTGAATGGCCTTGGGCCTCAGAAATCCGGACGTGTTGCTAACAAAAACATTTACACAGCCATACAAAATGAATTAGTATTGTAAATTAGCGTGATAATATAACATAGTATTGATATCTGCGCTCACAAACGTCTAAAAATACGCAGTTACTAGCATGTATCAAATTCTCCATGCATTGCTTTCAAAGTATGAAATTTATTATCATCATGAGCCTTGGCTTGCCGTGGAACTTTCTTCCATGAATGTCTCCCTGGTGACTATCCACCATTTTTCGACCCTAGCTTCCTCAATTCTTCCGCCAAACCACCCATTCACCTAAGTTTAAGTTTCCCAACTGTCATCTTCATTCGAGTCTCACATCCGTATTCTGCTGGGTATTTCGTTACCCATTCTTTGTAAAAGCCCCGCCCCTCGTAGCCTTGCCAACCTTATTATACTAACAGTATGCGGTGACGTGCAGAACGGTTACAATTCTAGTTTGTGTCTTATTCTTCATTCTCCTTTCTCTTGCGCTGGACCGTATCTTTTCTGCAGTATTTTCCTTTCAAAGGTATACAGTCTTAATTTCGCTGCTTATATTAATGTCCATGTTTGGCTTATATACGTCAGAACAAGTCTTCCGAGGGCTTTGCACATCCTGACCTTCGTTTCACCACTAGAAAATCGTGACTGAAAGTATCTTTGATAGCCATGTAACACTTATTTGCTTTATAGCACGGGATTAATACGTGTATTTACCTCACCATCTATATAAAAGTCACTGACCACTGAAGGAAAGCCCGACCATGGTGAAAACAAATAAACTAGAGCCTGTGTATCTATGTCTGTAGAAAAGCTTTCAAGAAAATATATGTTCTAAAATAAGACGTTATGAGCGTATCTGAGTCTAGTAATGAACTGTCAATTAGAGTGACATGTCGCTATCAGTATAAGGGAGCATTAAACACGCTACATCAATGTGGGACGTAAGAACAGGCAAAAGGAGAACTGAGTGACCCAGGACCCGGTGGGCAGACGCGTTTAGTAGGGTGGCATGACAGTGGTCAAGATCAGCAAAAAACCGGAGCGAATGGAGCAGATACACGCAACATTCGTAAAACCAATGTCACAAAATCCGCATACGCAAGCAGCAAGTGGACGCACCAATTTATTTAGTGATGCAAGTGACAACCTGCCGGACCGAAGTAAAATTTTATTACATGTCGAAGTGCCATTGGGGGACGTCTCTAGGAATAGCTCACCTATTGATAAAGAGACTCGAGCTTTCCTTGGTACCAACAGGAGGCCGCTGCCCCAGTGGGATTCATCAGGCTAATTTATTTGTTTACTTATTTATTTAAATAAAGTAATGATTTGAAATGAGAATTAGGAAATTGCTGTGTGACACTTTAAGGCATTCTTTTGGCGGAGATGAAGAAAATCATTAATAATCTTAGAATAGGACATCCCGTTGTGTTTAAGTATAATATTAAAATTAAATTAAATATATAAGTATATTAAGTACGAGGGGTGATTGATAAGTAAGGTCTCCAATTGTATAAAATAAGTATCTGACCATGTAAAATAATAACAGTTATATCAGAATGTAGGAAATTT
>JGI20166J26741_11530030_pt1 | contig 12371 bp, 6 predicted proteins | sample TergutCu122P5_FD_26741 | JGI IMG/M metagenome (IMG submission 26741) | reverse complement strand
GGGGGGGGGGGGGGGTTGAACACCCCCAAACCCCCCCCTCTCGGTGGTACGCCACTGATTAAAACAAAGGAAAAATTTCTGCAGTCTCTGTTATTAGGATGAGAATTTTGAAATACAAATTAAACGATGTCACTGTTCGTGGCCAAATGATGCATTTGTGTGAGTGTGTGCGATTTTTTTTGTAATTAAGGAAACGAATATGTCATATAAAGAATAGCATACTTATACAACCCATACAAATGATTGTTGCACGAATTAATAACAGTTATAAGAAACCATAATACAGGAAAGATTTTTCCAAATATAAAAAAAGACTACATCACTTCATAATTTTCACAACTTCATAGTTGGAACACTTCTCTGTTAAAACTTTTAGACACCCTCTTCATAAATCAAAACCTCATATTTCTTTAGATAATAAGTAGAGACTAGTAAATTGCCAATGGAAAATGTAGGCCTAGTTTCAACTATTAATTAAATAACGAATCTCTGAATCCAACAACTCAAAAAAGAAATTTCTGCTACACTTCAAAACCAGATATCCACAGAGTATTTAGACATGTGATTGTGACTAGAGACATTTTAACCTACACTTATTATTAGCTACTTAATAAATGGGGCAAATCAACATAAATGTTACAGTAAGGGATGAATTCTATTTAATGGTAAGTTACTAAGTATATAAGCAGCAAATTAGTACAAAGGCAGTATGTGGATCTGTAGAGTGTAAAAGGTGAAGAATAATCTTTTGATGAAATGTGGTAAAAATTAAATTTAATCTTTCAGGTCACAAAGTAGAAAACATTTATTTTACAGATATTTTAACATATAATTTTTTATGTAATTCAAGGAAAAGATAAGTTCCTTGAAAGCCTATTGCAACTTTACAATTACATAGGTCCGTTTGCTTTAAGTCTTTTATCAGGTGTTTAAAAATGATACCTTAATGCTTCTTTCATATGTTAACACTACTGGAAGAATATTCAGAAGATGAAATTATTTTCATTTCTCTTGTTTTAAATCACTTGAGCTCAAACGTTCTGTCCCTGAGTCATAAATGTCTATACACACAACTAATTTTATTATCTAATACCAAAGTGATATCATCATTACCCTTTTCAGCATCAGTGGTGTCATACTCACAGCTTATTCATGTTTACAATTCAGAAACATAGTCTGGTAGGGTGTTTGAACGTTAATGAAATATGAAAGGACTGGAAATTAGAGTAAAAATGAACTGTAGACCTACATACAGATTGTGTTATAAAGATCCCTGGATTCTAGGTAAATGTACCCCTCACTACAATTGCCATGGTTGGCATTCTATTAGTCTATGAAATTTCAAAATTAATTGTATATAAAACGGCAGTTCAATTGAGTGTTATTACATAGAGTCACCTATGACTTACCATGCGAAGCTACATGACCCATGCACCTGGAACACAGCAGTTAAATAACCAAACATTCAGTTCACTCATTCAAAATACCCGCACTTTACAATACATCTTCACACTGCCATCATGGCTGTTCAACGAACACAACGACTGATTATACCGCCGTCTGGTGGGTAAAATAGACATTAGCCGTGAGCAGTGTGGTTCGGTGTTTGCGCAGTGTGTGTGTTTGAGTTGGATATGGAGAGATAATTATCGTTAAAGTCAACGTTAATTTAGGTATGCAGTTGTTTTAATGTAGATGTTGAAATTTATTAAATTATTGTAACGTATTTATGAAAATGTATCAGTTACCAAATGTAGTGTACGGTCAGAAGTAAGAGAATTTGAGTTGTACTCACAGTGTGTTATTACATCATGTTCCCGTGGTCGGTATTATGACATTAGATTAAGGCAAGAAATTTAAACTTAAGAATTAACATGCTGGCACTTTCTGTCAGTAACATTGACATATTAACTCACTGTATTGGAGATGACAGTTGATATCTTTTTCCGGATTCGTACATAACCTTTATCGGTCTAACTTGCATTTGGATTTAATTGTAGGCATTGACCCTGAGAAATTACAAATATGGAGGAATATGCCCGCGAACCGTGCCCGTGGCGTATTGTGGATGACTGTGGAGGTGCATTTACAATGGGTGCCATTGGAGGTGCTATATTCCAGAGTATAAAAGGCTTCCGAAATGCACCAAGTGGAATGAACCGACGTCTGGTTGGTAGTTTAGCAGCCATTAAACAACGTTCACCCATAATCGCAGGCAACTTTGCAGTATGGGGAGGGATGTTTTCAACGATTGACTGTACTTTGGTACATTTACGAAGGAAAGAGGACCCATGGAATTCTATAATCAGTGGTGCAGCCACTGGTGGAATTTTAGCAGCAAGAAATGGTCTGCCAGCAATGGCAGGTAGTGCTTTAATTGGGGGTGTTCTCTTAGCAATTATTGAGGGTGTAGGAATATTGTTCACACGACTTTCTGCAGACCAGTTCAAGCCACCAAACCCTAACCTGGAAGATCCTTCCCAATTAGGTCCTCCACCTGGTTTCCACACTCAGCAACCGCATTATTAATGTGTGATAAACAAGTTATAAACACAATTAGAACTCATTGCAAGGACTTAAGTTTATACTTGTATATTTGTAGATAGAATATAGTTCATTTTGTCTCCATTTTCACCACATTTTAAGAAACACATAAATTTGGTAGTATTTTTCTCTGTTTTCCTGTACTACATGAATCTTCACTTGTTATGTTCACTGTTATAAATGGTGAATTGTAAATTTCAGAGCATTAAAGTTGATTATGCCAGGAGGCCCCCCAAACTTGTCATACCATTCCATATAATAAATTGTTTAAAAAAGTCTGCTATGCCTTTGATATGATTTTGTTGTATATAGCCAAACCTTTTATATGTTCTTGCAAGTGTTTTATATTTCAAAATTGTAATGATTATAACAAAATGTTTCTTGGCATATGAACTTAAGGCTTCAAAATATGGCAGTGATAACACAAGTATGTAATGCCGAAATTCAAGGAATTTCTTGAATTATGAATATTTGTGAAGGTATGGTCAAGTAAAAATTGGCCACACTTAATTTTATTTGCATTGAGGCTTGCATTTGCCAAGTGTGAGACAGTGGCATGTCAAATCATATTTTGTATCTTGGACATTACCAGTTCGTGGCTGTATGGGTTTCCCTCTTGCCTGTAGACAGAAGTGGAACCAGTTTCCAAACACAGCGCTTTTGATACAGAATCTAGACAGTAGGTGGGCCCAGTGGAAAAAGCACAGTTACTGAGACTAGTGCCCCCATTATTGTCTGAAAGGGGAAACAGAACCAGCTCCTAACATGTTGTATTTTTAGGTGATGGATGAGGTCCAAGGTAATAAAACTAATTGTGATGCACGTCTATCAAAAAACTTTAAGAAATGAATAGTATTTTGGTTTGAAATATGTGAAATTTTGATCATGTCTAGGGCACAGTAATTCAAGATGTTTAATGTGAATTGTGACCGCACATTACAAAAGTGGAGTCAAAAAAGGGTCATTACAGTGTCTTGCACATTTGTCAGCAATAGCGAAGGTGCAACTACCAGGCACTAAGAACTTACTGATTTTGTATATGTTGGATAGATGCAATTATGCCTTTGACAGGGAATTCATATTGGTATGAATCATTATCTGCATGACAGCTACATGTCTTTAGATATGAGGATCCAACTGCAGAAATTAGGAGCAGGGAAGGAAGTGTAGCCTTTCACTCCAGTAGTATACCACCTGCCATAACATCATGAAACACTGCATTGTTCCATGATTTTCATTTATTAGTCTCTACAGGAGGTGGACTACGTCCTGTGTGAAGTAGAAACTTATGTTTGGTATATAGTTTAGATGAACGTCAATCTTCAAAGGGGTAAAATGTTTCACATTACATTTTTTCAGTTTGATTATAAAATGTATATTGCTTTCACCAGTATTTCATACAATGAAGACAGAAATGTTTGAACACATAGTACAGCGCCAGCAATTCAAGTTTCTGTTTATCAGTGTGATATGCAGTAAATTTCAGCAGGCATTGGCTTTTCAACATAAACACAAGCACATCGAGGGCTTAATAATGGAAGGGTGTAAAAGGTGAAGCTTTTCCTGTGCACACCATGAGGCCATCATGGAGGTGAGTGTTCAACTTCACACCCCAGCTGTTTTCCCACTGTGAAAGGGCCCCAGTACCCATTGAATAGAAGGTTGGGTGGGGCCCAGAGCCAGTCTGGACATTTTGGAAAAGGGGAACATCTTTTGTCCATGCCAGGATTCAAACCCCAGACCATCCAGCCCACAGCATAGGTGGTATGCCAACTACACTACTTTGGCTGCAAAAGAAGGAGCTGCAACCATTTCACATTGTGCATATTTTCTGCTACCAATTCATTGGGTGTTCATCATATCACAGCATGAATCGTGTCATCCAGTGATTAATCTGTGTTTAATTTTCTGCATACACATCTTTCTGGTACATTGGTACAGTAGGCTAGAGGACAGTATATTTTACTTTTCTGAAGGTTGTATCAGTGTCACAAGTGAAGAAAATATTTAATGCCGACAGCAGGAAATGTTATATTTTCAACACAAATAAGTATGGCCCTCGTGCTTAGTGACAGTAGTTTAAAGTACAAGAACACTGTTGCTTTTGTGTGCAAAACAGTTGATGTCCTCTCTGTTTCAAAATAATTTATTCCACGCTGCTTGTAGGGATCTTCACTTCTAGAATCATATGGGGATGAAATTACATGAAGGTTCTTGTAGTAACTGTGATACTGCAAAGGAATTACTTTGGCCCTTCACTTTGACATGATTCAGGTATTGTTTGTAATGTGGTAGTCAAAGTGCTGCAAGTGTGAATATTTTGCTTTGTTTAAGAGAGAGAAAAACCACTGTTGAGCTGTTGTAAGAAGGTAGAATAGAACAGTAAATTGGTTCGAGCCCTTTCAGTCCTGATGCACCTAGGCCTTTTGTGCCTCAGAATCTGATGTCCAAGTCATGGGAGCCCTGTTCCTTTACTGAAGTTCCACATTCCCTAGACTTAGGCTTCTAACATCCTCTGGGTCCAAGAATAGGAGCCCAAATAGGTGTATCTTGAGTGAAGCTAGGGCTTCACACTCAAAACATGGGCTGAGATTTCCTCCTCAGCTTCACACCTTCTACATACGGGACTGTCGATCAGCCCCGTTATGTAGAGATGTCTTCTCAGGGTATTATGTCCAGCAAGGAGGCCAATAACAACCCTCAATTGTGTCATGTTAAAGGACACTAACCTGGTCGTAGTAGTCACACTAGGGCCCAAAATCAATTTTTGAGCCTGTCTGTGAGTGCAGATAAGACCCTGCCACATTGCTGTATGCTGGTTCCAACCAGCTTTTTATCTTGGTCATATATTCTGCCTAGAGACCCCAGAGGCCAGTTCAGGTCCAACAAACTGGGGAACCAGAACAGTCCCACAGATACCCAGTGGAAATGTCATTCAATGCCTTTTGGCACTGTTGTACCAATGGGGACATTGTTTTAGCAATCTGAGGGGCTTTCAAAGTTGCCTGACTATCAGAGCAAATACTAATGTATTTCTCTGGTCTAACATCTGTACAAATTTCATATGGACAGTCCAGGACGGCATATATCTTGACTTGGAGAACTGTAGCATGTTTTGCTAGAGAGATACTGAGCCTTCTTCCAGAAGATTGCCCTTAGACTTCGGCCCCAGTTCTCCTCCATGTCCTCAACCCATCTGTATATCCAATGAGCCCCTTCTGCAGGAGTCCAAGGTCCTTTAGTCTGCTCTTCTCAAGTCTTGTAAGAAGGTAAGTGAAATTCTGGTATAGTGTTATGGGGCTATTGACTAAATATGTACATGTAGGTTACAATGGCTATTTGTTGTGAGATTAGGTTGGTTATGATAAAAATTGTGAAGGCATATTTAACAACTTATGGGTACTGGAAGTCTATATTAGCATAATTATAATAATTAACCCTAAGGTAGGAAATAGTGTGTATATTCATGGGGCAGAGTAGTCCAGTTTCACTGCTGTTATTCATTTCCATGAACACAATTTTTCCAGTTAGTCACCTCAGTGTATTCCAACTTGAATAACCCTATTATCAGTTTTCTAATGATGAGAACAGAGATGGTTCTTGGAGTGTTGGCTAATTCACAGCTCAACTACATGACACAGCTGCTGGCTTGAGAAAGTCTTAACTGAACTGGGTCATCATGAATGCTTCAGATTCTATAACCCAGTTACTGGTTGTTATATTTTGATCTTGTGGGTTATGTGTGTTAATAACTGAACTAGATGTACGTGGTGATGATAGACTCTCGATACTAGTGTCGGATACTGACAGTTATATTGAATAAACCATAAAAAAATATTACTGATAGGCTACAGGAATAATAGCCAGAATTCTGATGCCCAACAGGGGCAGAAAAAATTCTCTCTATGCTGCAGTAATCAGATTGGCTGTTAGGACGCCAAACCTGCTATGCAATGAGTAATAGATGCCTTCTTCACAAGAACAAAGTGGCCAAAACATGATACTGACAACTGTCTAGTACCAAGGTTGGGTCTAATAATTCATGAATCTTTACATCCATTCTAGCATCATTCAGCATTTGAAATCGGGTGAAAGAAAAAACAAAGAAATAAACGTGTTCTATTGGAATAGTAAAATAGAAGATACAAGACTACGGGATGATGCAAGAAAGACGAAAAAGTACAGAACACAAACCACTAAACAGATGCCCAGATTAGGGGATTAATTATTAAAATATGTTGCCTGAACATTTAAAAAGAGATGCAATGGATGACATTATTATTATTATTATTAATTCCTGTCTTGTGGGTTGATACTAATCTAATGGATAAATGTGTATATTTGAGGGGTTTGAGACAATGTTAGAGATAACTTGACATCAAATTTCACAAACATACGTTACCAGTAATGTAAAGTAAAGGTTTCCCGCGAGAGGCCGAGGTGGCCCAAGGGGTTCCGGGTAGGCTAAGGCCCCTGATTTTCTTGACGTTTCGGCACTACAAGGGTGGTAGATCGTCAGCCAAACGCACCGGCCGCCTTTACCCCAGGAGAAATCCATGGTACTCACTTTCAGAGGCTGAGTCGACCTCAGGGCGCATGGTTCTGTCGGGGGTACCACGGAAAAAATCCCCAGTGATACCACCAGGAATCGATCCCGGGACATCCCGACTAGTAATAATAATAATAATAATAATAAACTAGTAGCGCAGTGCCTTAACCACTACGCTACCCCAGGCCCAATACGTTACCTGAATGCATACAAAATACCAGTGTAGGCCTATTAATTTTCGCTGTTTACTGAAATTTGTAAAGAAAAAGAAACCTTGCTTTCTTGACATGGCCACGTGTAGAAGAGTCCGTCACTACTTACATTTAAGTCAATAAAGTAAACTTCAGTGTTGAAAATATTTCCGTTCAAGGTCTACGTTAACATAATGCGCAATGTGAAACATACGCAGAGAAGTCCCAAACTCTTGGGAGTGTAATTTTAGATTGCAACCCAAAATAGAATCCTGTGTGCGAGTTGGTACAGACTCGAAGAGCAGATGCCACGAGGGAATCAAGCGAGCCACGCGCATTACACGGTAGTTTTAGAGCACCTCTGTTGATTCCATATTTAGACGTCACACTGAAGAGCTGTTTCCGCATTTGACAAGTACACCACCACAGCTATGTACAGAAGAATTCTTGGTTTCTTCGGAGGTAAGTATTGATTTTAAATTATCTGTGTGAAGGAAGCGTTCTTGTTTTTAATTATTCTCACGATAAATCATATGTAACAACCTTTTAAAGCTTATGATCACTTCAAAGTAGAATTAGATCTGTGAAATTAGATACACCAATTGTAACAATAAATTGTTACAGCAACAAATTAGTGACTGTTTTCTTAGGATACTTAACTGCAAGGAAATATATGCATAGAAACAAATTATCTTGATAAACAGCCAAAACTTCATCCGTAAGTTTACATTCCGGTTAATACATTATACATCTCATAAAATAAGGTAATCTGAAGTGAAAATATAATCAACATACCTGTTTTTAAGTTAATAAGTAGGCCTGTGACAATTATTGTAGAATTTAGCCGCCTTCAATGCACAACGCTCGTTGAAAAATAAAATTTCGATTCATGGGTGTGCATTAAGGCGGAAGTACCACTGCAAAACTTGGCAGGCACTACAGGTTTGTTCTATATTGCAAAACTGGCCTATAGCCTAACTACAAAAGTGACAACCAGGAAGTAAACACAGTTTCTAAAACTAACATAGAAAAACTATTTTTTTTTTGGCATTGTTTAAAGTTGCCAAGGCACTGACTGATAATTTCTGTTACCATTAAAAAAAGAAGGAACAGTATGAACACTACATGGTTATCTTAGGTTCGATGTCTGAGAGTTCTGACGATACTCAAGAACTGACCCAAGGACGAAATGAAGTGGGCGATATCGGCGAGACTTCGCACAGCACAAGCCGCTTGACAGAGGGGGAGTTACGGGAACTGCGTAATCGTATTGTAACTCTAGAACAGGAGTTGAAGGTACGTACACACATGAGCCAGAATTTAGAAAACCTTTAATATGGAAAGGCTGATTCTCTGAATAGCAACACTTTTATAGTTTTTTTTAACAGTTTGCCCAATATTGCATTCTTTAAACAGGGATGCTGAAGGGGAAAAAATATCCCTGCTGCGTAGCACAATGGTATGAAACGAACTTCGGCAATCCTTCTGCCAACATTCTTACGCATAGTCAAATAACGTAAGCAGTAAGAACGTTGGTGGAGGAAATGAAAATTTTTAAGAACTTTCCATTCTTCCGGTATATAACGCCGTGAAAACTGATAGGCCGTATATACGTATCACGATTTTGGAGACACGTGCTGCTTCCGCCTTCAGGGTAGCCTTGGACTAGCCTCATTCCATGGTAGCTATGTTGAAACACTTCTTTCTCATAGACCTAAATTTTCGCCAGATGTAGTGCCGCGCCTACTTTCCGTGGAGAGCAATGCGCTGGTAAAGTCCCTGCGTAAGCAATGAAGGCATATGGGGGAGTATAGGTCCTACTCCATTCATTCTTAACCTCTGTACTAGATGTAGGTGAGTGATCAGGCCGCAACCCCCCTTCGGGGAAGCCGTCTCCATTACCCACTGAATAGATAGCTTGGTGGTAACTACATAAAAATTTGTTGTTGACGCCTTGCGTAAATACAAGTGACTGAGAAACGTTGCTGTCTGCAATACTACGGAGAAGTAACGGACATGGGTGTCTGCCTGGTCTCCAGTAAGTTAATTTTGTTAGCAGACCCTCACTATTTATTTTATGGTAAGACGCTCAATTATTGTCCTGGACAAACATTTTCAGACTTTGCTGTTTGTCAGGCAAAAGGCTTAAACTGCATCTAGAGCATGGCTTCCACGATTTCGCCACTCGAAGCCGTTTTCTTAAGCTTTACAATCCAACACGCCATCAAAATAAATCCTCCCGGTCTCCGCTTTCCACATCTTATTCTGGAACGTAAATGCGCTTCATTGTTTTTTTCGCGTTCGATATGAATTCTTTTAGCTTTTCAGACTGAACAATCCGAATGTTTCGGAACAAAACAGTATTTTAGGTTAAACGTCTTGAACACAGGAAATGCAGCGACGTAATCAGACCCACAACTACGGATTTCATGTCAGTGAAAAAGCAATATTCCCGGGTAATGAGGATTCGAAGCACTGCAATTCCTTCTGGACTAAATGACCTTAAAAAACCGCCACGATCCTTCGAAACGTCGGTAAATACTGACCAGTCGACGGCGTAACATCCCTGCAATACCATTATTAGAACCCGAAGTCTTTCATTCGCAGTACAAGTTAAGAGCTTCTCACGTACTTTACATTCTTGTTCTGCGTCCTTCCATTTATTCCACCAAGATATGGTTAATACCGCTGAATACTAATGAGCAGACGCCGCCTGCCCGAAACATGCACAATTCGACCCAAACTGCGAAACCTTGCCACTATTCTACGACTGCATGACCAACCGTCCGCCACTAGATATCGCAAGCGCCCAAAATTGGGATCGTGTTTCATCTTCTTCAACCCAACACTCTCCCTTCTGCTCCCACCACCCTAAGCAACAAACTGTCATTAAACAGGCTAGCGTAGCAGTAACTACGATCTGTGCTGGAAAAGTGCCTGGTTCGAATCTCGGCCGGGACACTGATTGTCATGGGTGAGGTTTTTCATCGTATTCCTCAATTCCTTTAGCCAAATATCAAGCTAGCATTTTGATTACGTGAGACTGTTTCCTTCCAAATCCTTTCAAATTGGTAGTTCACAGACTGTTACACTGTCAACGCTGTGAGAGAGATGCTGACAGCACCCTAAAATACAAGACTTCCTCTCCTTTTAACTTAGTCATTTTGGGAGGTGAGGGTGGACATTTTATTTAGTCTAGGGTACACCTCTTTAGATAGTCACATCTGCCACTTATTAAGAAATCTAAGGACATATTTATGTATGCATATTATACACCTACCAGAAGATGAACCTGGAATACACTTTCTGTCTTGGTGCAACAGAAATGTACTGTAACACCAAAGTGCCTGCTTCCATAGATTCCTTATGAAAGTGTTAATGTCGGAATAATGGCAACAGAAGTACAGTAGTTTCTCTCAAAATGTAGGTACCTTTATTCAACATATTTCATTCTCGTGGAGCAACTCTTAAACAAGTGTTCCATATGGCACTGTGTACATCAAACCATCTAACTCCTTGAAATTGAGTTATTCTTGACAACTTAACTGTTCCTCATCTAGTCGAGAAATTCCTTGTAATCTGTGGAACCCTGCTGTGTTCATGCTACTTTTTCCTGACCTGATCCAGCTGAATCCAGTCCATGCTACCCCATCATATTTCGGTAAGATACATTTTAATACTACCTTTCCATCTACACGTAGGCCTTCCAAGTAGTCTCGTTCCTTTCCCACCAAAACCCTGGATATGTTTCTTTTCAGTCCCATACATGCCATATCCCCACTTTATTAGGTGTAAGAACAATGTAATGCTTACTCCCTGGCTGCTTGTGTGGTTAGGTGGAAATCAGCAGTGGTTAATAATGCCCTTTGGATAAATACAGACTACTTTACACTATCTTAAACCCAAATTCATGCCATATGCTTAATATTCCCCTACTTAATTTATTCTACAACCAATAAAATGTTCAGTTCTACTTTCAACTAACTCCTCAGAGCACAAAAACGAAACTCCATTACACAGAGAAAATGTTCATGAATGCATGAAAAGTAAGATACAGTACATAAAGATCTGTTACCAGAATTTAAAAAACGTTGGTCCTTATTTCACCAAGAACATAATTGTGACTGAGGAAACAGGGTTGTGCTTATCAAAACTGTACTTTAAAAATGTTGAGTCCAAAGCAGATAGAAGGTGATGCCAAAATTATTTCTAGAGCTGTATAAATTGTTTGAAAGATGCCAGTGAACCTTATGGCTGATGTATCAGAACCATACATACAATATATATATATATATATATATATATATATATATATATAAGGTAAAGGAGTCCCGTTACAGGCCTGGAGTGGCCCAGAGGGTTCCAGGAAATACACCTGGTACTCATTTCTGAGGCTGAGTCGAACCCAGGGCCATAGTGCGACTGGAAGGATTATGTCACTGAAAAATTCCAATGACACCATCGGGAATCAAACCCGCGACCTGCCGGTTTATAGTGTAGTGCCTTAACCACTACGCCACCGCGCGCCCCATATATATATATATATATTGTATTGGGAGTGGGGAGTCTAGGTTGAAAACATCACCAGCAGAAAATATGTAACAGAATTGAATTACCTATAGCAGAGCGCACTTCATACGTCATACATCCTGCCTAAAACCTTTGTTGACTGGAACATCAATTTAATTATTTTAGGCATGCCCAAAAACAATTAAAAGCCACTGTTCAACTTCGTGCACATCTGTCCTGCAAGTAACAGTGGCCAGCTTTCTGAACTGATATGTATGTAACCAAGTTTTGATTATCTGATTTATTATCATCATCATCATCATCATTTTCTTTCATGGAGTTGGGCCACTTGTTGACCTGTTCCAGTCTCACGCATCCAGAAGTCTCTTTAACAGTCTACCATGATTTCTTCTGCCAGTTGGGGAATATTGTTTTATAACCCTTGGTAATCTATTGTGAGGCATTCTATTCACATGAAGTATCCAGTTTCTCTTGTATTCTTGTAGTTTATCCAGAATTGGTGTTATTTTTAATTCCTTTGCAATTTGTGTATTTGTTTTGTGATCCGTCCAAGTGTA
>JGI20166J26741_11529807_pt1 | contig 12372 bp, 6 predicted proteins | sample TergutCu122P5_FD_26741 | JGI IMG/M metagenome (IMG submission 26741) | reverse complement strand
GGGGGGGGGGGGGGGGGGGGGGGGCACAGGCAATAAAAGAAATCCAAATAAAGGACACGTTTGGATTTGGCTGTTGCAGTTTTCGCACTGTATAATGAACGTATCCGTATTGCAGGAATTGTTTCGACTTCGTCTGGCCGAATATACTAATGAGTTACTTTTACTTAACGAGAGAGAGGGAAATACGTATGCAGTTGAGTAGTGGGAACGGAATTTTTTAACGTCGTAGGGCCACTGAGCCGCACATCGCACAAGGTAGCACATTCATTGCCTAACTGTGAGCTACGAATCACTGAACTGACTGAAACATCGACACATATGCTATCCACGAAATGAACTAAACAGTACCGTGAACAACCAACCCATATGACTGATGAAGATACGCGTGGTACGGAATCATCCTGGCTTAAGTGATGGGGCATCCTGCTAGTGCAACATTTTCTGCTTGGAATAAAGGATTCGGTGCCTACGTCAGAAAAATAAATGTGCAGGTTGACAGTAAATACCTCGAGCCAGCTGCATGATGGTGTATTGAATTTAGTGTGTTCTTTTATTCTTTAGCACTACAGTATCTTTATACTGTCCAGCAACCAGTATTATTGCATTTATTAATGCACTGTTGGGAGCGAAGTTGAATGTAGTCCACAACCTGACAGTCGCTTGGTAAACGACCAATTGGGAGGAAAGCGTAAGTGCTCAATTTAATTTCAATTGATTCGAACTACATCGATATGCCTCAGGGGAGGGGCACCCGTGCCTTTTCGCATGGTGGATGTGAATCTCCGGATTTCTGATAACAGAAACTTTTGTTTGATGCGACTCAAGCGATCATTAAGATGACTTGGTTTGGTTTGACGTGGCTTGGTTTGGTTGGGTTGTTATTTTCTCCGTAATTAGTTAATGTTCATTATGACGTTAATCATCTTGCTGTGGAGTGCTACATTTGATGCTAGTCTATGGTGTATAGTAGTCATGGAATCCAACAGCAGGCTGATGGTAGTGATTTACATGTAGTGTATAGGCTGTTCCTTTTTATGGCTGTGCGGCTGTCTGCTGTATCTCAGCATGGAGATAAAGAAAAGCTTTAAAGCCATTGACGGGTCGTAGTTCCAGCAACTTGCAGAACATTTTACCAGGCATCACGGGACAGCCCATACTTCTTTCGAGGCCTTCAAAAAGTGTCTGCACTGCTGCAGCGTACAGTGAATGTTATTTTGAAATTTCATTAGTGGCAGGGTGTTTCACATTGTATTGCTTTTGTGGCGAAACTGGTTCTATGTTGAGTTAGCCTGGAAAATGACACCGAGAAATTCCCTAAGGAAGATTAAGGATAATATGAGAGGGATGTTTTGACGTACAGGTTGTGAGGATGTGGAGTGCATTGATTTGGTTTTGGTTTTAGTGGTACTGAAGTTTTGCATTCTGCTATTTGAAATTTTAGCAGTGTTGTCATTCACAAAAAAAAAGTATCAACATCTCTACGGCGGCAAAAATTCCTTGATAACAGTGCCTCGCTTGATCCAGAAAGAGATATACGGTCAGTTTTAAAATGAACACAGTATGAGGACTTGGAAGTGTATTCCTGTTGCTTATTGCCGCTTATTCTAGAGACGCTGAAGCTGTCATTTGTGTTATCAGTGTCAGTATTGAAGTCAGGAAGGCGATTTATCGAATCGTTTTGATTTGATGACGTAAAGCGATAATCATCATAACGTGGAGGGACTTCATTTTCATGCACATATACTTATATCATCAGTGACTTTAAACCTAGAAGGTCTGATTCTTGGAATCGTAGTATCGCGGTGCCTGTTATTAACCTTTAAACTAAGGAAGACAAAGTGGCACAGCAGTAGTATAAGTTGCTACAGACTGAAGCAGTATGGTAAGAGCCATAATGTAAACGCTGAGAGAACTTACTGTTTCCAGGACTTTATATACTCTCTTTTTATTTTCGCAGTTACAAGTTCATTCCTTTAAATTGACATACGGAGATCAAACGCACATAGGCACGACATATTGTGGTCTTGGGGATTGTCAAGGCTTTCTAAGAACCCTTGCCACTTGTTATGAAGTCAGAATGCACGCGAAACCAATGTTTTGTGGCTGTTTGTCAGTTTACTTCTGCTTCCCTGTTTTCTGAACGTAGTTAACTTCTTCACACATCAAGAGTCCCTTCCTCTGCTATCGTCTTATGAACTTAATAGTAAGGAACCGCAGTTTTGATTAGTTTCTTGAAGAACTTCGTTTCTAGTGCATACTAATTGCTTCGGCGCACAAACAAAAGCTGGCGGGGGTTTTCTCTTGTTAGAAGGGTAATTCACCCTGTGACACCAGTTTGTATTATAGTAATTTTAGTCTCCGACGATGGAGGTCACTACTGAAATGTATCGGCTCACTTCAACCAGTTAAGTATAAACGAAAGCCTACCGCGTAAGTGTGTGTGTGTTTGTGTATATATATATATATATATATATGTGTGTGTGTGTGTGTGTATCAGATTGCGTAGTTTTCTGAACAAATTATGCTGCGCTTAAGTCCTGAAAAAAAGTGGTGGACGGCATGTGGCACATATGGGAGAATTAGGGACACATACATACGAATTGTTTGCTTAGAGAGTGTTGAGGGCAGTTACAGGGCATAAATTAGATGATATCTTGTTATTTTAGAGAAATACATAGCGAAGTTGCGGGGTTTTATGATGGCATTGATTTTAAACCACATTGTTGTGATAATCCGTGTATTTATTTTGTTTCAGGTGAGTACCAGCCATGGTGACGACGTCAGGTAACCCTGAAAGAGATCAATTTGTACGGTAAGGTTGTAATCTTATTACAACGGAGATCTGTAGAAAGCACTTAAATTGGAACCTCGTGTGAGAAAAAACGTGAACACGCTTGTATTTGCTGTTTTACTTCTATAAAATCTCTCTTAAAAATTATTGCTTATGTGTTACCTCTTTATTCTATAGTACAGTGGGCATCAGAATGTGTGCACAGTAACGTAGTGAGGTAAAGGTAACATCGCTCCTGTGCTTAATTAATCATTACACGTCCACGTCCGAGAGTGGTGGTACATCTCCACTCATTCTGTATATCGGCGCTGTGGACACACCGGTGGAGTGCACAGAATTTACAAAAGCCTTCCGGCATTGATACGTCCATATGTCATTTCAAAATTATTCTCCCCTTGTATAATATACCCCACAGTTTCGTTGCAATTGTTTTGACGTGTTTGTTACTTCATGACCTTCGGTAACAGCGACCCTTATTTCTTTTCAGTAATCAGTTACCAGCAGCCTGCGGTTTCATTACCGCGATTTATACCTGTCTCCAGTCAGATGAATACAGCACATGCCCTTCCATCCCATTTCTTTAAAAAATATTATAATTTTGGCCTGTTCCTTCAAATTTCCCTACCAAAACTCTGTATGCTTTTCTCCGCTCCTACATAATGGTCACATGACCCGCCATTCTCGTTCTTTGTGGTGTGACGACCAGAATACAGTCTGGCTAGGAGTACACAGTTTGAAGTCCTTCGTCATGCATTTTTTACCCGTCTTCTGTTACTTGCTATGCCATAGGCATATTCGCGAACAGTCTAAGCCCCAAATGTAAGAGACCAGATTTCACACTCATGTAAAACAGCGTGCAAAATTGTAGTTCCATGAACTTTAATTTTCAAATGGTTACCCAGTAAAGTGGAAGACAGAAAATTCTGGATCGATTGATAGCAAGCGTTCCTCGAATTTAATCTGCTCTTAATTTCTTTATGAATGCAATTCAAATTCCAATTAATATAATTTATAAGCGGACGCCTAAGAATTTATCCTCGGCAGTCAACAGTTGGTAACGAAAGCACACCACATATACGTACTTACCGGTAAGGGCATGATAGTCTGAATTCGGCAGCAACGGAGGCAGCTGCTAGTCGTATTCCGTTATTTATAAACTTTTGAAGAAGCAGTTTATAAATAACAGGTGGGAGGAGGAGTTTGATAAAAATTATAATTATGCTTATTGATCTTATCATCATAGTTGCTACCTCTTTCATGTCGGTCTATTTCTACTCGCCCAGTGGCACTCGAAGGTTGTTTGTACGTGTCCGGATTTCAAGTCTGTCCGGACACCGCGTGTCGTACCTTAGACTTCCTTGGTTTTGCTCGTGATTTCTAGGCAAATTTCAGGTTAGTTCTTTAAATTAGGCCGCAACTAATTCCCAATCCTTCCCCTTTATTAACTCATAATCTTATTATTCGATGCTGTGCAGTTCTAACAGATGTAATAAAACACGAAAAGACCGAAACATTGCCCGTTCGGCTCCTTGTTATTGAATTCTTAGGTATTTCGTAGGACTTTACGCGGGGTATTGGCCCGTCACAGGGGCCCAACTTACGTAGGAGTAATATACCCTCCGCATCTATTCCCGACATACTCTGAACGGAAATCCCGTGTTCTGGTGGTATTCGAACTCGTAGTCCCAGTGTGAGAGGTCACCGTGACCGCCGCCGGCGCCTTCTTAATCATCGTCGTCATTGATGTGAGGAAGGCTTGGAAAGCAGGTTTTTAGATGCGTATCTTGAACGGGATTCGATACGATCGTGACGTTTCGGCGACACCATTGCTGCTGCAGATAACGCATTGGTTCTATGTAATAAATGAAACTCTCAAAAAGGGTGTCTTACCCTAGTCTGCGTCTCACAACCTGTGCGGTCCGATGATCGTTGCTGGCAAGTGAGGACGGACCAAGTGAAGGAGTGAATGAATTATTTTACTTTCTTCCGCAGAGGCAGCTAGTTTTAAGCCAATTGCTGTACGTGCAAGGAATAGTAATAAATAGGAACTTCGTTAAGAGCTTTGCGGGGCAGAGTGAGGTTGAGAATTTGCTGCAGAGAGATAAGTCCGTTCTGTCAGTTGGAAGATGTAAATCAGGAAGAAAGAAAGTGAGAGACGTTTAGCTACTGGTTTTCGTGGCAATGCACACTCACTTGTTTTCTTCAGCGGTTTTTCTTATGTCTGAGACTTCTTGTAGGTCTTGTCTGGATTAATCGTCTTCTCATTCCGATACCCATCGTGTGTTCCGATTTTCCTTTTGTCTGTCTAGATACTTATTTGTTCTGAAACGTGCGAAGTGACATTTTGTATTCTTAATAGGGTGACCGTCTGTAAAGTTAAGTGCCTTTCTTAATAAGCTGTTGGTATTGTTTAATTGTAGTGACGATACGCATTGAAAATGTAACGACAAATCTTCTGTAAACGTTAATAGTCTTTATAGTCTGCCCTCATTTCTCTTGTATTTCTTTTTCATTTCTTTATTTGCCCTTGTAATGACGTCCCTACATGACGGGGCTGTCTAACGTTTAACGCCATCTGTCAGGCACTAAGAGTAAGTACGTGCTTGGTGAGTTCTGACCATCAGCGCAGTTTTAAGCTCGTTATATTCTATACATAATTGTGAACCATATGAAACGGGACAGCTGAAAATGGGGGAGGTATATGCAAGCATGTACAACCAAAACAAACCTTGTTATGGAATCGGAATTGGCCTACACAAACATTCAGAGAATATGAATTTTATTGAACAGGGATATTACTGAACATGGCAGAATTTAAGTATGTAGGAATATGTATGACTTGGTGTCAGATTAGAGACAGGATCTGAAATGAAGTATAAATTTGTATTTTAAAAGTAAATTCCACAAAGAAGACAAGTTAATCAAACACTCTAACATAAACAATAAGAATACATAACCGTCTTCAGTCACTTAGGGTTGGGGAATAGGTATTTAGAGAACGAACAGTAAAAGAGTGGAATAGCATGTTTTATTCCAGTGCCTTCCCCTTCTTGTTAAGACTGTATGAATCACACTCCAGGGTTCTGGTTCTTCTTTGGTTGTGCAGTGTGAATGGTGAGACGTGTTCAGAAGTTCAATGTTGATGTAAGATTTTAACCCATTGCAATTCGTGACAGTGCAGACGGCATGGCGATGCGGTCGGAAGGCTATTGTTGTGTTGTGTTGTGTTGTGGCTGATCCTCACCACCACCTCTCGAGTGCACTGTGCCTGACACCCTATTGTTTACCGTAGAGGTCGGAGGTACAAGTTTATAATCCGAACTGTACCTGATATATGGTAACGTTGCCTTCGATGGACCAGTTTAGCATTATTGACGAAAATATAGGAATGTGTTGCGCATAGATACAAAACAAATACTGCTTTAAATACATTGCTGTGTTCTTTACTAGGCAAACCAAATTTCGTGAATCTAACTCATCGACAACTGATGGGGGGGAATCAACTTTGCAACTGAACGGACCACACTGTTTCCATCAATGGGCCTTATGCATAACGTAGGAAAATGTAGGTTTACTCTTGCAATAATGTGTTACATTTTGTAAAACTATTTTCTTTGCTGACATTATTGCTGTCTTGAGTCTAAACAAAAACCTGGCGGTGCACCAAAATTCACATGCTCTTGCCATTCTCTATTTACCATAGGAGGTGCAAAGCAACTAGCAGCGCTGACACAGCAGATAGTTGCTGTTGTAACGGTTCCTGTCCTAGTACTTCATATTGACCAAATCTGCCATGTTACATTTCTCTTTTATCACTTCGCCGGCTTTCTTCTAAAATATCGTTAAGAAAGTTTCATCTGCCTTATACACATAGATCCTAATAGCATTAACTTTATGTGCAACAGTTCGTTACGTGTCTGGCTTCAGGTTGCGGGACGGTTCACCTCAAAACGGCTTTATATAATGCCTGCCCATATCCCGGAATATATTGCCTTTATTTTTTAACAAAACGTTTCTGCTAATAATAATAATAATAATAATAATAATAATAATAATAATAATAATAATGTTGCCTCTTGTCGCGGGGGGTTTTCCCCCTCTAGTACTTCTCTTGAACCAACGATGGTCCCCACCGCTCAGGCTTCAAGTTTCAGATTGCAGTACTTCCCGTATTGTGTTTGATGATGTAAGCGTAGCTGTGTTTTGTAGTTAATCTATTGAATGTTTTAATGGTATGGCTTTAAAAATTTATTAAGCCCTTTTTTTACCACTCCGCTGGTTCCAGTATTTACCAGTATAATTATGCATTTCATGTTCCGCATTCATTGTATCTCTGTACGTAATCCTTTGCATTTTAGTTTCTTTTTTGCTTCGTTTTGCATGAAATTTCTGTCTACTGGTATTGCCGCATCTAGCGCTATGTTTATGTTCGCTTCTTTGTTTTTAATTCTTTTATCTGGCCAATAGGCCAGATAAAACAACGTCTCTGTCGTGTGTATCCCATGATTCCATTAGTGTCACATCGTAATGTTCGCACATCATCATCATCATCATCATCATCATCGTCGTCGTCAGGCAGATCCTGGTGTCAAATCTTCGTCCGAGAGCAGGCTATCCTGACAAGTTACGGTTTTCCTCATTCTCTTCAGACATGCCGGAAGAGCACCTGGAATTGGTCCCATGCTTTCCCATTGGCATTCACTAATTATCTTACGTTTCGACTGTATATAATCTGAGCTATTAAAAGATCTAACTAATATATTACTTCACCCATGTTTCTCTCCTCATCCCTTTCTCTTTCTCTCTTCCTTCCTTGGAAGTATCGAAGTTGGTTTTTGCCTTCATGCTTACACTCAGACTTGTCTGTCTCCCTCCTCCACTGCCAGGCGACTGTATTTCTTCTTTCATAAACTTGAGTTAAACATGCCCATTGTCTTCCTGTTACTGTGTATATATACAAAGATGCAGCACTAGTACTTCCGTCTTGGAGAACAGACACAGCACGGTGATTGATGGCGGGGAGCGTGTGTTTGCGCGCGTGTGTGCGTGTGCATGCGTGTCTGTGTGTGTGTGTGTGTGAACACATGCACACACACAAATACGAGGTGCGACAATTTAATTCCTGTAATGGCCCTGTGAAAGCAAAATTTGCTTACCTGTGCACTAGCGGCTGCTGTCGCCTTCGAAGTACTCTCCTCGTGAAGCTATGCACTTCGTGAGACGATGGTGCCACTGCCCGAAACAGTCTTGAAAATCGTTTTCACGTTGGGTTGGATGTCAGGAAGGTGAGCAAATCTTTGTTACTTCACGGCATTTTTTAATTTTGGAAAGAGCCAAAAATCGCAGGTGGCTAAGTCAGGTGAATAAGGAGGATGGTCCATTTTTGTAATGGAGTTCTTAGCCAGGAACTCACGAACTCTTAAGACAGCGGCATTGTCATGGTGGAGAATCCACTTATCAGGCCATATTCCGGGTCTTTTCCTCCGAACAGATTACCGTAACCTTATCATCAGTTCCAAATGACGCTGTTATACCGTTTGTCCTTGTGCAATGAATTCGTAGTGAACTATCCCCTTGTGATCGAAGAATTATACAAGCATGGTCTTGACCTGCTGCCGGCACATGCGTGGTTTTTTCGGCCGAGGTGAATTCTGTGTTTTCCACTGCATGCTCTGTCGTTCTGTTTCCGGGTCGTATTGAAAACACCACGTTTCATCACCGGTAATGACCTTATCAAACTTCTCTGCATTGCGTAAAAGATCAGATGGAATGTGAAGCCGACGTTGTTTCTGGGCATGTGACAAGATTCGAGGCACGATTTTTGCGGAAATTTTTCTCATTCCCAAATCTTCCTTTACGCTCTGTCGCACTGTTTCCCTATTCATATTCAGTTCTTCTGCTATTACTGTCACACCTAATCTTCGATCTGAGCGCACCAAGGTTCGTACTCTGCCCACATTTGCATCTATCCTTTTCGTTTTTGGCTGCCAAATTCTTGGGTCGTCTTGCACACCTTCGTAGCCTATTCACAATAAGTCACTGTTAATAGGGCTAACGTTTCACTAGCACTTTTACCAATCTTCACACTAAACTTGATGTTTGTCCGTTGCTCCAGATTCTTGTCACTCATTTTTCCGCCAACCGTATACCACGGACAAGTACTGCTTCCTTTGCTGCTCGGGAACGAACAACTCATTTGGTCTGTGGCTCATGTAAAGGCAAGATGGAGCATGGCCAAACGTGCTTGAGTACACGAGTTTGCCTGACTCATTACCGCAGCGACACGCTGCGACTATTCCGGGAATAAAATTGTAACACCATGTACTTGTTTCAGTATTGTAGCCAGCAACTTTTGCGCTCCTCCTACCTGTCCCTTGAAGCAAATGAGATTGGGTCTTTTAGTCTTCACCTGTCACTTGACCCGAGCGATGTTTGTGCCTCAAATTTTGACCTGTTCCTTGACCCTAGCGACGTTTGTGGCTGTAGACTTGGCATGTCTTTGTACACCGAGCCACGTTTTTGCACGTAGTCTCGAATTGTCTGTACGTGAGTGACATTTGAGCGTGTCGTCTTGGCCTGACCGTGCACCCTAGCGATGTTTGTGCTTGGAACCAAGCTACATTTATGTTTGTAGTCTTACCTTGCACTTGCAGGTGCGTGCCAGAATAGTTTAGCGGTTCTAGAGCAGATTTTCCTGAATTAAGTTTGCCGTTGTTTTCGAGACAAATACAGGGATAAGTCCTTAGTAACATCCACCGTCGTATGTACGGGTTTATATGACATTTGCTTTGCAGGATGTATGCAGCAATGTCGGCAGTTGATGTAGCGCAGTTAACTTACATTTATAACTTTCATATTTACTGTATTAGGTTGACCTTAATGACACCACCTTGCTTTTCACAAATATTCACAGAAATTCAGATTTAGATGAGGTGCCCATGTGGAGAATAGTCTCGATTCTAAAATTGACACATTGGTTAGGAGAAGAGACCTGCAGCCTGATGTGAGGTTATAAACACGTTTGGGGCATCGCATTTCTCACATTCGAGAAGTTGTTGATTGTGTCGCAGGTGAAGGCATAGGAGGAAGCATACCGAAAAATCAACACCAGTCTCAGACCCGGAATTTACTTTTGGGACCGCCCGGTCCGTGCACACCGGTGCCTGTATTAAACACGCGATTAACACTCAACAACACGTAGCGTTGTACTAAAAACTTCTTTGTTGGGAGTTAGTCTGGTTCTCAGAGCAAACAGCTATTTCCACCGAACGTCATTAAACATATTTGTCACGGAAATACGATGGGTTTTCGGTGTGGTATGTATCAGACTTTTTAAGTACATGAGATGGACTTTCATATTTCGAAAGCCAAAACGTAGAAGAATGATCGGAATTAATAAGGCAACCGTGTATTATCGGGATCAAGCGGGTCTGGTTACTTGTCACGAATTATATTACGTGTGTGAGATGTGGCGAGACCAGATAATGCCTCAATTGTGACGACGCATGGTGATGTGTCACAGACTTCAACTGGCGACCATTTACCTGCGGGCGCACGATGTGTATATGCAGACGGTAACCCATCATCGGAGGCGCCTTTCTTCCTGTTGCTTCATCAGCAATTATCATACCTTACAGCTGCCAACTGGTTGTGGGGTGGCCGTATTTTGGACGGATGAAAAAGTGTAATTTATTTCGTAGCCGTTTGCACCTTGTCTACGAACCAGCCAGCTTTGGTTACAGTATTTTTGGGAGGTTTTGATATTTATACACCAGAAAAATAATTTACAGGACTCTTAAGTTTCACTTCCATTTTAATACAAGCCATCTTGTGGATGTTATCTCAACGTTGATGATCTCTTTGTAAACCATTGAAGAAGGCTGATATTCGTCTTAAGTCATGTACGAAATGCTAGTTCGTACCTCATGGGGAACAAACTCTCGTATCGACTACAAAGAAGTTACTTCATGCTGTTTCGGAGAACCTTCGGGATTAATCGTGAGATTCGTACGCAACGACTTCTTGAGGCAGGATCATAACTAATATGGAGTGTAAACTACACGTAGATAGAAAAGGGACAATTTCAGCTGGATTGAGATATGAAGATTGACACGTACGTACATATGTCTCTTGTGCCGAGGAAGATATTTGGGCCTAAGAGGGACGAGGTAAAACGGGAGTGGAGAAGACTGTAACGAGGAGGTTTATGACATGTAAAGGTAAAGGTAAAGCAATCCCTGTGCAATCCTCGACAGGCCCTGAGGGTTCCATGAGGTTGAAGCTCCCAAAATTTAAAGACAATCGGCACATGGCAAGGTCGTTAGCCCACGCACCAGCCCTCTTTAACCGCAAGGAAATATTCCTGGTACTCATTTCTGTTCGAGGCTGAGTCGGCCCCAGGGGCGTAGTGCGGCTGGAAGGATTATGCCAATGAAAAAATTCCTATGACACCATCGGGAATCGAACTTGTGACCTTCATTCTTGTAGCGCATGCCTTTAACTGCGCCACCGCTTGTCCCCTTGTGTGATACTGTAAGGGGAGCAGCAGCGCCTAGCAGTAGGACAACCTGCGAGGCCTTTGACGTCATGGTAGAGTGAAGGTGGATCGCGATTTTTCATCGGGACCGCATAGTGCCGTGTGAGTGATGTGCGGTGTTCGAGACCGGCGTCATGGCCAGGAGCCCGGAGAACTGGATGTAGGAGTAAAGAATTATCTGCTGAAATGTTCTGTATTCATTACTGCTTTAATTATTGTATCTCTAGTGTCAATAAACATTGTTTTATTTGTTAGACCCAGGGCCTTTCTGTTACAATACGTACTCCTCACCAAATATTCGGATGATTAAATCAAGGAAAATGAAATAGGCAGAACATGCAGCACGTATGGGGTAGAGGAGAGGTGCATACATGGTATTGGTGGGGTTAGTTGAGGGAAAGAGACCACTTGGAAGACCTAGGCGTAGACGGATGGATAATATTCAGATGGTTCTTCAAGGAATGGAATGGGGGTGTGGACTTCATTGATCTGGCTCAGTATATGGACAAGTAGTGGACGTTTGTGAATGCGGTAATGAATTTTCGGTTTCATAAAATGCGGGGAATTTCGTGACTGTATGAGGACCTGGATAGCTTCACAGGAAGGAATCGGCTTCATTGAGTTAGTCGAACGTTCCGTGTCGTCCTTGAGCACGGTAGCAGTCGCGGGGTGTCCTAGGAGTTGCTGGCTTAAGTGATAAAGCTGCCTTACTCAGGGATGTGATAAAGAATACTTCCTTATGTATTTATGTAATTTGTATGTATACGTAGGGCAGTCAAAAAGTTCTCGGAAATGTGGTATAGCACTAAAATGGTAGGACATATGACAACGCTTACCTGATCACCTTCAAAGTAGGACCCTTGCGCACACACACACTTCCATCGATCCTGCCATTGTTGGAAGCACCGGTGGAAGGCTTCTTTTGGAATCCTCCAGAGTTCGGCTGTCGCATTCGATTTGATGTCCTCCATGGTTGTGAAACGCGTCCCCTTGAGGCCCATTTTCAGAGTAGGGAACAGCCAAAAGTCACTCGGAGCGAGATCCG
>JGI20166J26741_11529696_pt1 | contig 12374 bp, 7 predicted proteins | sample TergutCu122P5_FD_26741 | JGI IMG/M metagenome (IMG submission 26741) | reverse complement strand
CATTCCTTTCTTCCCATGCACATCGGTTGGCTGGGACGATACGCCCCGTTTCCCGCATTACGGTAAAGAAAATACGGTTCATTACAACCGAACGCCTCAAAATTTTGCTACTCTGCTTTCAAAAGCAAAACAATACGTGGACAACCACCCCGACCAACCCAAACTGATGGTTATCAACGCATGGAACGAATGGGTAGAAGACAGTTACCTGCTGCCCGACATGAAATACGGTTACGACTATCTGGAAGCCGTAAGAGATGTGATGAAGGGTAAACAGGATGGCGCTTATTTAATCAACCCATCGCCGGTATCCATATCTTACGCACAGCATCCGGCAAATCTTCGATGTGAATATTTGACCAATCCGCTCGGTATGGATTCACCATCGCCACGTTTCACATGGTTATTCGATGACCCCCGTTACGGGGCCATACAGAATGCTTACCGAATTATTGTCGGCGCCGATTCTGCATCCGTAGCCGGTGGGCATGGCGATGTCTGGGATACACAAATAGTATCGTCCGATAAGATGTTTGTCGTTTACCGGGGAGCGGAACTTCAACCTTTCACCAAATATTACTGGCAGGTGAAGGTATGGGACAAAGATAATGTTGAACTGTCCTCTTCCGTAGCCTCGTTTGAAACCGGGATGATGCGTATGGACCATTGGAAAGGCACTTGGATTAGCGACGGACACGGGCTGAATGGTCACAGTATCGACGTGAAGCCTGCACCCTACTTTCGCAAACAATTCAATGCCGGGACAAAGAAGATACGTTCAGCGCGCGCTTATATTGCCGTTGCCGGACTGTATGAACTTTACATCAACGGCGAAAAAATCGGCGACCATCGCCTCGACCCTATGTACACCCGTTTCGATCGGCGCAACCTGTACGTCGTTCACGATGTGACTCGCTATGTCCAAAATGGAAAAAATGCAATCGGCGTGTTGCTCGGTAACGGCTGGTACAATCTCCAATCCACCGCCGTATGGTACTTTCACCGTGCACCTTGGCGCGACCGTCCCGCATTCTGTATGGATTTACATATCACTTATGAGGATGGTTCCAAGGAAATTATTGTTACAGACAATAGTTGGAAAACCCATTTAAGTCCTATCATCTTTAACAGCATCTACACGGCAGAACACTACGACGCGCGCCTCGAACAACCGGGTTGGAACACGATCGATTTCGACGATAAGGAATGGAATCCTCGTCAACATCCGATTATTCTACGCGCTGCGCCATCGCAAAATATCGTTTCGCAACAAATGCATCCCATCCGCAATGTGGAACGTATTCCGACTCAAACCGTAAAAAAGATGAATGATACGCTTTGGGTATTTGATTTGGGAAGAAATATAGCCGGTGTGAGCGAATTCAGGGTAAAAGGTGAAGCAGGAACCGTTATCCGCCTGAAACATGCCGAAATGCTTGATAAGGACGGATTGGCAGACATGACCAATATTGAGGAACATTATCGTCCAACCGATAACAGCGATCCGTTTCAGACCGATATTTTTATACTTGGCGGGAAGGGCGAGGAAACCTTTATGCCTCGTTTTAACTACAAAGGCTTTCAGTATGTGCAGGTAACGAGCAGCAAGCCTTTGCAACTCACTACCGCAAACCTTACCGGATGGTTCATGCACAGCGATGTGCCGCCATCCGGAAAAGTTGAAACTTCCGACCCCATCATCAATAAGATATGGCAGGCAGCCAATAATTCCTATCTGTCGAACCTGTTTGGCTACCCGACCGACTGCCCGCAACGTGAAAAAAACGGTTGGACAGGCGATGCGCATATTGCGATAGAAACCGGACTGTATAACTTTGATGGTATTACCGTTTACGAAAAATGGTTAGCCGACCTTCGTGACGAACAACAGCCCAACGGCGTCTTGCCATCGATCATTCCGAGCAGCGGCTGGGGATACGAGTGGGGCAACGGTCCCGACTGGACAAGCAGTATAGTCATTATTCCCTGGTATATCTACCTGTTCTATGGCGACAACCACTTGCTTGCCGAATGTTACGACAACATGCGGCGCTATGTAGACCGCATCACCGAAACGGCTCCCAACGGACTTACTACTTGGGGATTGGGAGATTGGATACCCGTTAAATCGAAAACGCCTGTGGAGTTTACCTCATCAACATATTATTTCGTAGATGCCACCATTTTGGCAAATGCTGCAAAAATATTTGGTAAAAAAGCTGATTACGAAAAATATACGGTGTTGGCGCAAAAAATCAAAAAAGCGATAAACGACAAATACCTGAATCGTGAAACCGGTATTTACGGCGCCGGCGTACAGACCGAAATGAGCGTTCCGTTGCAATGGGACGTGGTTCCCGAAGATTTACGCGATAAAGTATCCGCCAATCTTGCACGTCGCGTAGAAACCGACAACAAACATTTGGATGTGGGATTGTTGGGCAGCAAAGCCATCCTCAACGCATTGAGCGAAAACGGATATTCCGACCTTGCTTTTATGATGGCTTCACAGAAAGATTATCCGTCTTGGGGCTTGTGGATGGTAAACGGAGCAACGACGCTCTACGAAAACTGGCCCATTGACATTAAAAGCAGCCTGTCGCTCAACCATATCATGTTCGGCGAAGTGAGCGCCTGGTTCTATAAAGCCTTGGGCGGCATCAAGCCCGACCCGGAAAAACCCGGTTTCAAGAACATAATTCTGCATCCGAATTTTGTAACAGGCTTGACTTATGCCCATGTATCGCACCAATCGCCTTACGGGGAAATTGTCTCGAAATGGGAACGAAAAAAAAAGGACATTATTTATTCGCTTACAATTCCGGCAAATGCCACAGCCGACTTATATCTGCCCAAAGGCATACAGGTGAAGAAGATTACGCTATCCGACGGAAAAACAGTCGTTCAACCGGAAAAGAATACCGGAAACGGTTATCGGTTAGTTTCCGGAAGTTATATTTTTGTAGTAAAATAGCAGGAGCAATGAAACGACAAGTAAAAAATGAAACATAAAATCAAACAATGTTTTGTACCTTTGCATTTCATTTTACATCCAAGAGAAACAATAATACATGCAAATGAATAATTATATAGAGATTTTTCTCTTTTTATTTCTGCTTGTTCTGTTGACGCCCGTTTTAGGCGGATACATGGCAAAAGTTTTTACCGGCGAAAGGAATATTCTAACTCCTGTATTTGGCAAAATAGAGAAAATGATTTACAAAATTGCCGGAGTGGGCGAGGAGCAAACGATGAACCGGAAGAAATACACACTTGCCTTGATATTGTTCAATATAGCGGGTTTGATTTTTCTTTTTATTATTTTGATGAGTCAAGAATGGTTGCCGTTTAATCCCCGGAAAGTTGGAAATATGAATTGGCATACGGCTTTGAATACTTCCGTCAGTTTTGTAACCAACACAAATTGGCAGTCATATACCGGTGAAACGGGTTTAAGCTATTTCAGCCAAATGCTTGGTCTAACCGTTCAAAACTTTGTAAGCGCCGCCACGGGAATTGCAGTGCTTTTGGCTTTAATCCGAGGAATTATGGGGAAAATGACAAATAATTTGGGTAATTTTTGGGTTGATTTAACTCGTTCTACATTGTATGTTCTTTTACCCCTCTCTGTAATTCTTGCCGTTCTGCTTGCCGGACAGGGTGTCGTGCAGAATTTGAATCACTATGATACTGTAACAACGCTTCAAGGCGATATGCAAATTATTCCGCAAGGTCCCGCCGCTTCGCAAATAGCGATTAAGCAACTTGGCACTAACGGCGGTGGTTTTTTCGGCACGAACAGCGCTCACCCGTTTGAAAATCCTACGCCTTTTTCCAATTTTCTGCAAATGTTAGCGATATTGCTGATTCCGGCGGCTTTGACTTTTACTTACGGAAAAATGGCGAAAGCGCAAAAACAAGGTTGGGCAATATTTATGGCGATGTTTGTGATGTTTGTGGTCGGACTTATTGTTTCTTTGTATTCAGAAATGCATTCCACCGGCTTTTGGGACAATATTTCTTTTATGGAAGGAAAAGAGACGCGCTTGGGAACGGCGAACAGCGCTTTTTGGTCAACTGTTACTACTGCTGCGTCCAACGGCTCGGTCAATGCCATGCACGACAGTTTGACTCCGATCGCAGGAATGGTTGCGATGCTAAATATGATGCTGGGCGAAGTGATTTTTGGCGGAGCCGGTTCAGGGCTATACGGCATCATCATTTTTGTGATTTTAACGGTTTTCATTGCCGGGTTGATGGTAGGGCGAACGCCTGAATATATGGGGAAAAAGATTGAAGCGTTTGAAGTGAAAATGGCAATGATTGTGGCGTTGTGCCCATCTGTGATTATTTTGCTGTTTTCAGCGCTTGCTTTGATAATTCCTTCAGGTATGTCGAGCGTAAGCAATCCCGGTCCGCACGGACTTTCGGAAATTCTCTATGCTTTTTCTTCTGCCGCAGGAAACAATGGAAGCGCATTTGCCGGGTTAAAGGTATCGACCGTTTTTTATAATGTGATGGTAGCTTTAGGTATGTTCATTGGACGATTCGGAATTATTATACCGGTACTTGCCATAGCCGGCAGTTTGGCTCAAAAGAAAATCGTACCGGTGTCGCAAGGTACGTTTAAGACCGATACTGTGCTGTTTGTGGGATTACTCATATCGGTCATCCTGATAATCGGTGGATTAACTTTCTTTCCTGCTTTATCGTTGGGTCCGGTGGTAGAACATATTTTGATGGAGAAAGGAATGATGTTTTAATACAATTGCTACATGAAGAATTTTATCTTGCGAAAATGGCAAACGACTGATGCCGCTTCTCTCGCTGAAAATGCGAATAACATCAATATTTGGAATAATCTCCGCGACCATTTCCCTCATCCCTATTCTGAAGATGACGGAGCGCAATTTATAAAAACAGCCCTGAAGAAATCAGATCCTGCCACAGATTTTGCGATTATTGTGGATGGAAAAGCTGTTGGCGGAATCGGAATCGTTTTACAAACAGATGTGGAGCGAATTAGCGCTGAAATTGGTTGCTGGTTGGGCGAAAGTTTTTGGAATAAAGGAATTATGACTGAAGTCGTCAAAGAAATGGTAAAATATACCTTCACTAATTTTGCGGTGCAGAAACTTTATGCGCCGGTTTTCGATTTCAATATTGCTTCGCAAAAAGTGTTGCAAAAAGCAGGTTTTGAGCGCGAAGCTATTTTGAAACAAGCGGCAATAAAAAATGATAAAATAGTTGATTTACATTATTATAGTTTGCTAAAAAACCACCGGTATTAAAAAAATGAAAGCAATATTATGACAGAAAATGAATTAGCAAAAATAGTTTTTGAAGCCGGAATGAAAGCACATAAAGCGCTTGGAGCAAGTTTGTTGAAAAGTGCATACGAAGAATGTATTTTTTACGAATTGCAAAAAAGCGGGGTGGTCGTTGAAAAGCAGAAAGCATTACCTATTTGAAATTAAGTGGTTGTAAATTAGGATTATTAATAAATCGCAAAGTGCGCTAAGGTTTCCGTAAAGTGCGCAAAGAAATAAATATATGAAATCTCAAAATAAAGGATTTTTAGATAAAAAAATACTGATAGAAGCGTTCAAAACTTCTTTCGTTAAACTGCGTCCCGATTTATTAATCAAAAACCCGGTAATATTCCTTGTAGGTATAGGGGCAGTGGTAACAACAATTGTTGTTTTCAATGATTTGCTCAACGGTGCATTTTCATCTTTTAATTTGCAAATTGCTATTTGGCTATGGATTACCGTTCTGTTTGCCAATTTTTCGGAAGCCATAGCAGAAGGCAGAGGCAAAGCGCAAACCGATAGCCTGAAAGCAAATCGATCACAAACTAAAGCACGACTGTTGAAAAACAATCGCGAAGAAATCGTTCCGGCCGAAAGTTTAAAAAAAGAAGATATCGTTGTCTGCGAAGCAGGCGACATTATTCCCTCCGACGGCGAAGTCATAGAAGGAATAGCTACTGTCGATGAATCGGCAATAACAGGCGAGTCCGCTCCTGTCATACGTGAAAGCGGAGGCGATAGAAATGCCGTTACGGGCGGTACCAAAGTATTGAGCGACCGGATTGTCGTAAAAATAACTTCCGATGCGGGAAATACCTTTATCGACCAAATGATTGCTTTGGTAGAAGGAGCCAAACGACAGAGAACACCCAACGAAATTGCCCTTAACATATTACTGATAGGACTAACTCTGGTCTTTTTTTTAGCTGTGGTTACGCTTCCTGTTTTTTTCGGATACAGTTTAAAAGCATCGGGATTACCTGCTTCTGAAAATTTAAATCTGCCCGTATTGATTGCTCTTTTTGTATGCCTTATTCCCACTACAATAGGAGGATTATTGAGTGCAATCGGCATCAGCGGAATGGACCGGTTGATGAAACGCAACGTGATAGCGATGAGTGGTAAAGCAATTGAAGCAGCGGGTGACGTGGATGTTCTTTTGCTAGACAAAACAGGCACCATCACCATTGGTAACCGTATGGCGACAGAATTTATTCCTGCTGAAGGAGTTAGTATTGAGGATATTGTCGATGCCGCACAACTCTCGTCTTTAAGCGATGAAACTCCAGAAGGGCGCTCTGTTGTTATTTTGGCAAAAGAAAAATATAATATTCGCGGGCGAGATTTGGCGGGCATGGAAGCTGAATTTATTCCTTTTACTGCGCAAACTCGAATGAGCGGAGTGGATGTAAAAATAGATGGGAAAATTCGCAAAATACGAAAAGGGTCTGTAGATGCCATCCGTTCATTTATTCTAAATAATAATGGCTATTTTCCTGAAAGTGTAGAAGACACGGCAAATGAACTTGCGCAACAAGGAGCAACTCCATTGATTGTGGCGATAGACAATAAAGCCTTGGGAATTATTCATTTAAAAGATATTGTAAAAGGAGGAATAAAAGAACGTTTTGCTCAATTGCGGAAAATGGGAATCAAAACAGTAATGATTACAGGAGATAACCCGCTGACGGCTGCCGCCATTGCAGCAGAAACGGGTGTAGATGATTTCCTTGCTGAAGCAAAACCCGAAGACAAACTACGGAAAATTAGAGAAGAACAGGCAAACGGACGTTTAGTCGGAATGATCGGCGACGGAACAAACGACGCTCCCGCTTTAGCTCAATCCGATGTTGGAATTGCAATGAGCAATGGAACGCAAGCTGCTCGTGAAGCAGGAAATATGGTTGATTTGGACAGTAATCCAACGAAATTAATTGAAGTAGTGGAAGTCGGCAAACAATTGCTAATGACCCGAGGCGCGCTGACCACATTCAGTATTGCCAACGACTTAGCCAAATATTTTGCCATTATACCGGCAATCGCAGCCTCGCTATATACAGTTTCCGGTAAAGGCGCATTGTCTGTATTGAATATAATGGGTTTAGCTTCGCCGCAAAGCGCCATTCTGAGCGCCATTATTTTCAATGCGCTGATTATCGTTTTCCTGATTCCTCTTGCCTTAAAAGGCGTGAAATATCGAGCCGAGCCACCCTCCAAATCATTGCTTCGCAATCTGTTAATTTATGGACTCGGAGGTATTATTACTCCGTTTATCGGAATAAAATTGATTGATTTACTGATAAGATTATTTTAAGATATGAAAAAACAAATCATACTATCGTTGAAAATGCTCGGAATAATGACCATTCTATTAGGCATTATTTATCCCTTATTTATTACAGGAATCGCCCAATTAGCATTCCCTTATCAAGCCAACGGTTCGTTGATTGAAGTGAACGGAGCGGTAAGAGGAAGTGAACTCATCGGACAGAAAATGGATTCTGCTGCGTGGTTTCATTCGCGTCCCTCTGCGACTGACTATAACACTTTACCTTCAGGAGCTTCCAATCTTGCGCTTACCAACAAAAAACTGTATGATTTGGTACAGGTGCGGAAACAAAAAATTATGGAAGAAAACAATCTCGGGGAAAATTCAGTGATTCCCGCAGAAATGCTGTTTGCTTCAGCAAGCGGATTAGACCCGCATATTTCGCCGGAAGCGGCAAAAATACAGGTAAATCGAATCGCTGTCGCAAGAGGATTTTCGGAAGAACAAAAGAAGCAATTGAATGATTTAATTGATAAACTGACCGAAATGCCGCAATACGGCATATTTGGCTGTGCAAGGGTGAATGTTTTGAAATTAAATTTGGAATTAGCAACTATTGAAAAATAAAAACAAAACGTAAATGAAATCATTTTATACAGTCGGTTTATTAATTATTTCCAATATTTTTATGACTGTTGCGTGGTACGGACACCTCAAATTCAAGGATATGAACCGGTTTTCCACACTGCCGTTAGTCGTTGTAGTGCTTTTGAGTTGGGCTGTTGCTCTGTTTGAATATTTTTTTCAAGTTCCGGCTAACCGTATTGGTTTTGAAGGTACCGGCGGTCCTTTCAATCTGTGGCAATTAAAAGTCATTCAGGAAGTAGTTTCACTTGTTGTATTTTCTTTTTTCACTATTCTTGTTTTCAAAAATGAACATCTTCGACTGAATCACTTGATTGGATTTGTTTTTTTGGTATTGGCCGTTTATTTTGTCTTCAAAAAATGATAATGTTAATTGTTTTGTTGATAACAAGCAATATTTTAGTTTTTGATTTAGTAATATTGCCAATAGTGATTATATTCATGATTTTAAGAAAAAAAAATAATAAAATCCGGAAGGATCAATAAGATTATAAGTTAAACTTTACACAATATGCGAACCGACGATCATCGTCCCGACCCCGACAAACTTCTTACTTCGATAAAAGAGAGCGAGAATGCGAAGAAACGCGGCAAACTGAAAATCTTTTTCGGAATGTCGCCCGGCGTGGGCAAAACCTACACGATGCTGCAAACCGCACAAATGGATAAGTCGAAAGGCGTTGATGTGATTGTGGGATATGTAGAAGTTCATAATCGCCCCGAAACAACGGCTTTACTCGAAAATCTGGAAGTCATTCCCCGGAAAAAAATAGAATACAAAGGAACTGTTCTCGAAGAAATGGATTTGGACGCCATTTTATTACGACATCCCTATTTGGTTTTGGTAGACGAACTTGCGCACACAAACGCGCCCGGTTCGCGCCACGCCAAACGCTATCAGGACGTACAGGAATTACTCGATGATGGCATAAATGTTTATACAACGGTCAATATCCAGCATTTGGAAAGTCGAAATGACACGGTAGCTCAAATCACCGGAGTCATTGTTAGGGAAACTATTCCCGATGAGATTTTTGAAATGGCTGATGAGGTAGAACTGATTGATATAACTCCTAATACTTTGCTCGACCGTTTGGCGGAAGGGAAAATTTATGCGCCTGATCAATCGAAGGAAGCAGCGCAGAAATTTTTCAGGAAAGGAAATATTACCGCTCTGCGTGAAATGTCACTGCGATTGGTTGCCGATCGCGTGGATAAGCAATTGAAAACCTATATGCAGCAAAAACGGATTGAAGGCCCTTGGAAATCCGGAATGCACCTGATGGTACTTGTCGGACCAAGCGAATCGTCTACCAAACTCATTCGTTGGGCAAAAAATCTTGCTTATACCATGGGAGCGGATATGACGGCGCTTCACGTGGAAAATACGCAGGTATTGAACGAATTCCAACAAGAGCAGTTAGCAAAAAATATTGATTTGGCGCGTCAGTTTGGAGCGGAAATTATCGTTACCTCAGGCGACGACCTTGTAGCAACCACGCTGGACATCGCACGAAAAGAGAATATCACCCATATTATTATCGGTAAATCGGGCAAACAGAGTTTCCTTTCCTCAATTTTCAGGCGAGATGATTTCGTGAATCGCCTGTTAAAAGAAAGCGGCGAAATTGATATTTATATCATTGAGCCGGGTAGCAAAGCACGTCAATATAAGAAAAAACTGATTTCATACCCTGATTTTTCTTCTTCTTATAAAGATTATCTTTTGGCAGTTTTCGTTATATTAATCACAGTTGTGTTATGTTTACCCATTTCTGCAAAAACGGGTTATCAAACCATTTCTTTCATATTATTATTTGTTATTCTCATTCTATCCGGTTTTTTAAGGTTAGGACCCGTTATGGTGGCTTCAGCGTTCAGTGCGATAGCCTGGGATTATTTTTTCATTCCGCCGATTTTCACTATGGGTATTTCCCGCCCCGATGATATACTCGCTTTTGGATTATTTTTCGTTGTTGCGCTCGTTACCGGAACTTTGACCTCTCGTCTTCGCAAACAAGAACGATTGACGCGACGCCGAGAAGAAAAAACCAATGCACTTTTTCATCTTACCAATCAATTGGCGACTGCAGAAAACACTAAAAACATTATAGAAATATCTCGCACAAACAGTAAGAAATATTTTGGAGTGGAAACATTTTTCCTGCTTCAAGACGGAACCGGAAAGTTGAAGAAAAAGCAATTCTCTACAAAATTAAGCCATTTAAAATTGTTCGATTTGACTGAATCTGAATATAGCATTGCTCAGTGGGTTTTCAAACATTCAAAAAAGGCGGGAAAATTTACCGATACGCTATCGTCGAGTAATTATACTTTTTTCCCTTTGAACGGCTCGCGAACGAAACAAGGCGTGATTATCATTCAAACCTCAAAAAAATTCAGCGGCGAAACGGAGTTATTTTGGGACATATTCCTGACGCAAATTGCCAATACTCTTGAACATCATTATTTTGCCCAATTAGCGCGTCGGACGACTTTTCGCGATGCTTCAGACAAATTATATAAAATATTATTAAACTCGCTTTCACGGGAATTACAATCGCCGGTAGCTATTATTGGAAATGCTTCGAAGTCGCTGATTTATACAGATGAAAAATATACAGAAATTTTTAAAGCATCAGAACAACTGAATCGTTTGGTGGAGAATCTGTCGGATATATCTCGCCTCGAAACCGGAAAAATTCAACCGGATTTCGAATGGTGCGATTTAAACAATTTGTTCCGGCAAGTAATGGATAATCTGAAAAACGATTTGCTATCCTATCATTTTGAAAGTATCATTCCCCCCGGGATGCCAATGGTAAAACTTGATTTTAATTTAATGCAGCGTGCAATTTACAATTTGGTTTATAATTCCTGCAAATATTCAACTTCAGGTTCAACCATTCGTTTGAAGGCGTTTTATGATGGAGGACATTTGATTATTCAGGAAATGGACAGAGGAAGGGGCTTCCCGCCTGAAGCGATACCGTTTATTTTCAATAAATTTTATAAAGTTGATAATCAAATAACTGAAGATGGTTTGGGTTTAGGTTTGGCGATAACCAAGGGGATTGTAGAACTGCACAAAGGAACTATCCATGTTGAAAACAGACAACACGGCGGCGTCAGATTTACTATCAAAATCCCGACAGAAGTGGATTATAAACAAGCATTATTGTGAAACTCACATGTAAAATTACATCCAAGAGCATGAATATGTTGCGGGTTACATATAACCTTTTAAAAACAAATAATGTATATATAAAAAAAGAGATTGAAACATAAATAATTAAATATTAAATTTATAACATGAAAAAGCTATTTATTCTTTTCTTCTACGCAGGATTATTTCTGACTGCCTGTGCAAAAAATGCGCCGGTAATGGTAACCAATCTCCGTTGTGAATCGTTGTCCGATCCGGTTGGGATCGACATTGCCGCTCCCCGCTTGAGTTGGGAATTATCGTCTGATGTTAACGACATCCGGCAAACCGGCTATCGTATTATTGTCGCTTCTTCGCTCGATAAATTGAATGCCGGCGAAGGCGATTTATGGGATTCAAAGTTCGTAAAATCGGACAATACCCTTTACATTCCTTATTCCGGTTCGAAACCGAAAAGCCGGATGAAGTGTTACTGGAAAGTAAAAGTCGCAACCAACAAAGGAGACGCCGGGTGGAGCGCCAATGCCTCATGGACGTCAGCTTTATTGGATTCTTCGGATTGGAAAGCCGAATGGACAGGTTTAGACAAAAGTTTTCCCGGCGATGTGCTTGAAAAAAACACACGACTTTCTGCGCGTTATTTCCGTAAAGAGTTTACTTTAGACCCGAAAACAATTGCCAATGCAAGCTTGTATATCTCGGGATTAGGGTTTTACGAAGCATTTATCAATGGCAAAAGAGTGGGAACACAGGTGTTTTCTCCAACTGCTACCGACTATTCGAAATCAGTCAAATACAACACTTTCGATGTAACCGAATTGCTGAAAGCCGGCGCCAATGCCATGGGGGTTGTTTTAGGCAACGGCCGTTTTTTCTCGATGAGGCAACCCGGCATCCGAAATTTCGGATTCCCGAAAATGATAACGCAACTCGAAGTAACCTATACCGACGGAAGTCGTCAAACCATTGTAAGCGATACCTC
>JGI20166J26741_11529585_pt1 | contig 12377 bp, 13 predicted proteins | sample TergutCu122P5_FD_26741 | JGI IMG/M metagenome (IMG submission 26741) | reverse complement strand
GAATTATAGACGGGTCAGTATCTGGATCCAGGACTCTGCAAGGGATGCTATAATAATTTGACTCAAATGATTGATCATAAAGCTTCTTTAAGGCAGCAAGTCTCGATCTTCCAGAGACTACAGTATACATATCGGAATCCTTGCACTTTATAACAGTAAGTGGTGAAAGCAAGCCGAAAATTTCCAGCGATTCCATGAGATCAAGGAGTTCCTCATCGCTTGGATTTGGAAAGAAATTTATTGAATTATCTATATCAACTAAATTAGGCAGACTGATATATTCAAATTTTTCTGAAAAATTAGCTATAGTGTCTAAAAATACATCGCTGGTTTCTGGTTTTGAAGCTTTAGAATTTGGCGTAGCATCAATATCTTGTTCCTCAAAAAACTCACAATTATCTAAATCAAAACCTTCTTTAAATTCCTCTTTATCAGCACCACTGAAATCCCATTCTTTTATGAGCACTTCATTTTCATCATTTTCATCTTTGTTTTCGCTGAAGTCCCATTCCTGAATGAGCTCTTCATTTTCACCATCTTTGTTTTCGCTGAAGTCCCATTCCTGGACGAGCTCTTCCTTAATAACACGTTTATGCTTGGCTGTTTTTTCCTTTTCATCATTAGGATCGCTAAAATCCCATTCTTGAATAACATCAGATTTTTTAATAATAGGCATAGAAATTATCCTCCATATTTTTAATTTTCATATATTATATCTATGACAGATCTGAGGAAAAATTGACTATTTTTTAATTTTAAGGAATAATTTTTTAATAAGCGGATAAATAGCATTCCTCTTTCCATTTATGCCACAGAAGTTGATATGTTAGCCGTATCTAAAGATATCAATTTTCTTGAATATAAATTTCCTATTTGATATAATTGTATTGTTGAAGCAGCTCATAAAGGATAGGTCTATAAAAAATTTCTGTTAAGGGAATTATGCGACCAAAGGATGATGTATCCCTATACTTATGAGTATTTATGCTATACTAAATTCAGATGGAAGATGATTTTTATAAGTGAGCAAGCTATTACCCAAATATTCGATAAAATTTATAAACGTATACTAACTTTATCAGCACCGGCGGTCATAGGTAGTTAAGGAAGGAGTGGCAGATGTATTGGCTGAAAAATTGATATTTGAATGGGAACGAGAACGAAATAACTTGATATTTGAATGAGAACGAGAACGAGACAAGATTGAAAAGGATTGGTTGGAAAAGGTAACAAGAGTTGAAAAAGAGAAGATGCAAGCCATAATAGAGAAACAGCAGACTGAAATAAAAAAACAGCAGATGGAATTAAATTTATTACAAATGCAGAACACATTTGTAACATTTGTAAATAACATGTTTACTAATGGTATGTCTGTTGAGGATATATGCAAATGCACGGGTTTGTCAAGGCAGGAAGTAGAGAGAAGCTTGATAAAACACTAACACAGCATCCTTTGTTTATTTTATGTATAACATTTCCCTAGTTAAAGAAGGATTATGGGATTATGGGAAAATAAAATTAGTTTATTTTAAGCCTTGCTAATAAAATATTATATGGTATAATATATAAAAGAAGCATATTTCAACGAAATGAGTGGGAATTTTCCCGCTCTTTCTATTTATTTGATAAAGTTAATCATTTAATTATCTTAATATTTTTTCTTACTATGAGGTGAAAAATGAACGATAAAATTTTAGAATCCATCACTCCGACTATAAAAGATATTGCGCAAAGTAAAGGTGTAGATTTATACCATATTGAATTCATCAAGAAAAATGGTTCAAATTACCTTAGCGTATATATCGACAAAAAAGATGGAGTAACTTTTGATGATTGCGAACAGGTTTCAGATAGCATAAGTGATTTTTTAGATGAAAAAGATCCGATTCCTTTTTCTTACAGGTTAGAAATATCTTCGCCAGGCATTGAGAGGGTTTTATTTACTGATGCACACCTTGAAATGTATAAAGATCATCAAGTAAATATCAAACTAAAAAAAATTATTGATTCTAATATGCCTAAAAAAATTGTGGCGTGCTTAAAAGACTTTAATAGAGATTTCATTGTGATTGAATATGAAGGTAAAACAATTAATATTTTAAGAAACAATATAAAGCAAATAAGTTTATGGTTCGACTTTAGGAGGATACAATGGGAAAAGAATTAATTGATGCATTGAGAGAGATTACTAAGGATAAAGGTATTAGTGAAGAACTGCTTTTTAATACTATAATTCAAGCTTTAGAATCTGCTTATAAAAAAAATTATGGAGGATCGTCTCAAAATGTTAGTGTCACATTAGATAAAGAGACTGGAGATTTTCATGTATATGGTCAGTATAAAGTTGTGGAAGATGAAAACTTATTAGATAAGAACACGGAGATTTCCCTTTCCGAAGCAAAGGCGATAAATAGCAAATATGTTGTTGACGATATCGTGAATAAAGAAGTGACGCCAAAAACATTCGGAAGAGTTGCAGCCCAAGCGGCTAGGCAAGTTGTGGTTCAACGAATTAAAGAGGAAGAGAGAAAGTTAACTTACAATGAATTTGCTGAAAAAGAAGATGATATAGTCACTGGAATCGTCTTGAGAAAAGAAAAATCCTCTATTCTGGTTAAAATAGGGAGTACTGAAGCGATCCTTGCTCCAACTGGTCAGATACCCGGTGAAGAATACAAATTTAATGAGCCTATTAAGCTCTACGTGGTGGAGGTTCAAAATAAACCCAAAGGTGCATACATAGTGATATCTAGAACACATCCTGGATTTGTTAAAAGATTGTTTGAGTTTGAAGTTCCGGAAATATATAATGGTACTGTAGAAATTAAATCTATAGCTCGGGAAGCAGGTTCAAGAACTAAAATAGCCGTATATTCAAAGGATGAAAATGTAGATCCAATGGGTGCTTGTGTTGGTGCAAAAGGGACTCGAGTGAAGAATATCGTTGATGAACTAAAAAATGAAAAAATTGATATTATAAAATGGAGCAAATTACCTGAAGAGTATATTTCAAATGCACTCAGTCCAGCTACTGTTGTAGATGTTACATTAAACGAAGATAATAAATCTGCACTTGTTTTAGTTGCGCCTGAGTTTCTTTCTTTAGCTATAGGTAAAGAGGGGCAAAATGCAAGGCTTGCAGCTAAACTCACAGGTTGGAAAATCGATATTAAAAGCAAATAGTGTGCTTTAGCCTTTAGGAGGAGATATGAAAGTAAGGAAGATACCACAGAGGATGTGTACTGGTTGCGGAGAAATGAAAAATAAAAGGGATTTAATTCGTGTGGTGAGGAGTAAAGAGGGTGAAATTTCCATAGATTTAAAAGGGAAGAAACCTGGAAGAGGAGCATATATTTGCAGAAGCATGGAATGCCTTAATAAAGCTATTAAAACAAACCGGCTCGAGAAAAATTTGGAAGTAAAACTAGATGCTAGTATATACGACAGATTGAAGGATGAATTAAGCTTAGATGAATGAAGTATCATAGAGAATAAATAAGTGCCATAGGAATGAAGATAAAAATCTTACAAATAGTATTTTGAACAAAATAAACTCAAGGGGTGAATGATATGGCTAGAATAAGAGTATATGAGCTTGCTAAAGAGATGGAAATTTCTAGCAAAGATTTAATTAATTTTATTAAAGCTGAAAACCTAGATGTAAATGTAAAAAACCATATGAGTGTGATTGAAGGTGAATATTTGGATATAATTAAAGAGTTCTATGCTGGAAATAGTGGAAGCAATAATTTAAATGGAAAGAGCAAAGAAATAAAAAAAGAAGAAGTTGCAGAGGTTGCGGTTGTAGATAACGATCAAATTCGTATATTAAATGAAAAGCAGAAAATTGAAGATAAATATGAAAATCTGGTTGAGAAGAATAATAACTATAAAAAAGGTAAAAAATTCAGAAAAAATAAATTTGAAGAGGCTGTAAATACTAATTTAAATACTGATCCAATCGATATTGGTAGTACTATTTCAATAAAGGATCTCTCAAGCAAAATAAATAAACCTGTAAATGAAGTGATTAAAACATTGATTTTCCTGGGTGTTATAGCAGCTATTAATCAAGAAATTGATTTTGATACTGCAAAGAAATTGTGTTCTAAATTTGGTATAGAGATTACATGCAAAGAGTGCAAAATAGTAAAAGAAGTAGAAGAAGAGAAAGAAGATGCAAGTAAACTCATAAAAAGACCACCTGTTATAACAGTTATGGGCCATGTTGACCATGGAAAGACTTCACTTTTAGATGCTATTAGAAAATCTAAAGTTGTAGAAGGAGAAGCAGGTGGAATCACTCAACATATAGGCGCATATACAGTAGAAATAAATGGTGAAAAAATAACTTTTCTGGATACACCTGGGCATGAAGCTTTTACAGCTATGAGAGCTAGAGGAGCAAAGATAACCGATATAGTAATTTTAGTCGTAGCTGCAGATGATGGCATCATGCCTCAAACTATTGAAGCTATAAATCACTCGAGAGCAGCAAATGTTCCAATAATAGTAGCAATAAATAAAATAGATAAACCTGGTGCAAATATAGATAGAGTTAAACAAGAACTTGCAGATTATGATCTTTTAGCTGAAGATTGGGGCGGCAAGACGATTTGTTCTTTAGTGTCTGCAAAAGCAAAAATAGGAATAGATGAGCTCTTGGAAATGGTGCTTTTAGTCGCTGAAATGGAAGAATTAAAAGCTAATCCTAATAGAGAAGCACATGGAGCAGTCATCGAAGCTAATCTGGATAAAGGCAGGGGACCAGTCGCTACACTTTTAGTTGAAAGTGGAACTTTAAAAGTTGGAGATTCTATTGTAGTTGGAGATACATATGGAAGAATCCGCGCAATGTTTGACGATAAAATGAAATCCATAAAGAGTGCTGGACCTTCCATACCTGCAGAAGTTATAGGATTATCAGAAGTTCCCGAAGCTGGGGATAGATTCTCCTGTGTTAAAGACGAAAAAACTGCTAGAGAAATTGCGGAATCCTCAAAACTAAATAAAAAAGATAGCGGAGCAAAGAGGACCAGAGTATCGCTTGAAGACCTATATAGCCAGATAAAAGAAGGAAAGATTAAAGAGCTTGATATAATAGTTAAAGCAGATGTACAGGGATCAGCTGAAGCAATACACTCGTCTTTAGAGAAATTATCTACAGATGAGGTTAAAGTGAGGGTCATACATTCTGGAGTTGGAGCTATAACAGAAAGCGATGTAACCCTTGCATATGTATCTGATGCTATCATCATCGGATTTAATGTGAGACCAAATGTAAACGCTCAAAATCTAGCGAGCAAAGATATGGTTCATATACAGACTTACAGGGTAATCTATGATGCAATTGAAGATGTAAAAAAAGCTATGATTGGAATGCTGGAACCTGAGAAAAAAGAGGTGATAGTTGGCTCCTGTGAGGTCAGAAAGATCTATAAACTATCAAATGTTGGTACAATTGCCGGATGCTATGTTCTATCTGGAAAGATCTCAAGAAATAGTCAGGTTAGATTAATAAGAGATGGAATTGTTGTTTTTGAATCCACATTGTCATCTTTAAAGAGATTTAAAGACGATGTAAAAGAAGTAAATCAAAATTATGAATGTGGGCTTACTATAGATAAATTTAATGATGTAAAAGAGGGAGATATAATAGAAGCGTTTGCAATAGAAGAAATAAAAAAGAAAGAGCTTTAGAATATACTTAGTTTAGTGAAGTTATAGATTGAGGTGAATTATGTCAAACTACAAGATTGAAAGAGCTTCAGAGGATATTAGGCGAGAGATAAGCTATTTAATTACACATGAAGTTAAGGATCCGAGGATTTCAAGTCTTTTAAGCGTCACTGGTGTTGAATTGTCAAAGGACTATAAATATGCAAAGGTTTTTATCAGTTTATTTGGAGATAATGAGTCAAAAGAAGATTCTTTTAAGGCATTAAAGAGTGCCGAGGGATTTTTAAGCCATGAAGTTAGCAAAAGGGTAAAATTAAGATTCACACCGAAATTAACATTTTTACAAGATAATTCTATGGATAATGCTTTAAAAATAGATAGCATTTTAGAAAAAATTCATGAGGACAATAAATGATAATCAATAGAATAATCAGCGAAATAAAAAAGGCTACCAAAATTGCTATTTCTTTCCACAAGAGGGTGGATGGGGATTCCCTTGGTTCTTCATTTGCTCTCTATCTTGCTTTAACAGATTTAAAAAAGAACCCATATATCATATGTGAAGAAAAATTGCCAAGCAATTTAAGATTTCTACCTAAAGCTCAAACGATAGAATCAAAGTTTTTTCAGAATATTCAAAATGGAACAGAGCTTTTGATCACTTTAGATTGTGGGTCAGTAAGCAGGTTAAGTGGTGATTTTAATTTTTCAAATAAGGATTATACGGTTATTAATTTAGATCATCATGGTACAAATGACATGTTTGGTGACATCAATTATGTGGATGCAAATGCCTCTTCCATGGGAGAAATAGTGTATCAAATTTTGAAGGGCTTAAATGCAAATATCGATGTGAAGATTGCAACTTATTTGTACACATCTATTATTTCTGACACAGGAAATTTCAAATTTCAGAATACGACATCGCTAACTCATGGCATTGCCGGGGATCTTCTTAATTCTGGTATCGATCATACTGAGATTACGAGGAGAGTGCTCAATTATAATAGCTTTTTAAATACTAAATTTGTAGGCAAAGTACTTTTGAGCCTTGAATATATTCATCCCAGAGTTGTCTTTATGACTATATTTAAAAGAGATTTAGATAACTTTGGTCTTGAGGATTTTTCCACATCGGATGTGATAGATTTTGGACTCAATATCGAGAACATAGAAGTGTCTATTGTGGCTAAAGAGGTAGACGAAGGTTTTAAAATCAGCTTAAGATCCAAAAATATAGTGGATGTAAAATCTCTCGCTGAAACTTTTAATGGTGGGGGTCATGTGAGAGCTTCAGGTTGCGTTATTAATTCTAAAGATGTGGAAGAGGTTAAAGATATATTGCTTATGGAACTTAAGAAGGAAATTTAACTATGGATGGGGCTGTTTTAATCGATAAAGAAAAAGGGGTTTCATCTTTTGATGTAGTGAGGAAAGTAAAGAAACTAACCAATTTAAAATCCGTTGGTCACACTGGGACTTTGGATCCACTAGCTACCGGACTTTTGACCATTGTGATTGGAAAAGCTACATCTTTGTCGGATTATCTCATGGCTAAAGATAAAGTATACATTGCCAGCTTGATTTTAGGAATAAAAACTACTACTTACGATATGGAAGGAGAAATTATTGCTAAAACCATACCTTTAGTAAATATTGAGGATATCAAAAAAAGTGTTGAAGAAATTAAAGCTATAGGTACCCAAAAACCTCCTGCTTATTCTGCTATAAAGATAGATGGGAAGAAGGCCTATGAACTTGCAAGAAAAAATATCATCGTCGATCTTAAAGAGCGAGAAATAAAAATTTTTTCTATAGATATATTAAGTTTTACTCATGATATTTTAAAATTAAGAATTCACTGTTCAAAGGGTACATATATTAGGTCAATTGCCAATGATTTAGGGGAAATGCTTGGGTGCGGTGCTACAATACAGGATCTTAGAAGGGTTCAAAGCGGAAATTTTTGCATAGAAAATTCTGTGGAACTTAGCCAATTGACTGAGGAGAATATTTACGACCATTTAATATCGCCTGAAGATCTATTAAGGGAATACGAAATACTTAAAGTACCAGCTGAATTAAATAAAAAGATTTTAAATGGAATTCCTGTATTTTGTGACTTAAAAGATGGATATTACAGAATTTATTTTGAAAATAGTTTTTTTGGATTTGGGAAGATAGCCGATAAAAAAATAAAGGTCATTAAGAAGTTTGTTTAGGAGAATGTATGAAAGTTTTAGATAGCTTATTTAAAAAAGAGGATGAGGAAGAAAAGGCAATAGCTTTAGGTAACTTTGATGGATTTCATATAGGGCACATGGAACTGGTTAGAAAATGCGGTATCATTTCTAAAGATGAAAATTATAAATCCATGGTATTGTCTTTTAAAAACAATCCTTTAAACTTTATTAAAAAAAATGATCTTAATAAATCTCTTATGACGAATGAAGATAAAATAGAATTATTAGAAGATAAAATAGATTATTTACTCCTTGTAGATTTTGACAATACTATTTCCCATATAAAAGCAGAAGATTTTCTTAAATTGCTTGTAGATAATTTTAATGTTAAAGCTTTCATCATTGGGTTTAATTTCAGGTTTGGCTTTAAAAATTCAGGTGACCACCATCTTGTTAGCAAGTTTTGCATAGAAAATAAGATAAAATTTGAGATTGTACCTCCAGTTACATATAATAAAAAGGTCGTAAGCAGCACTTATATCAGAGAACTCCTTACAGAGCAAGGGAATATTAAATTAGTGAATTTGCTATTGGGTAGGATATATAGCATTAAAGGGGAGGTTTCAGGAGGATTTAAATTAGGCAGGACTATAGGATTTCCAACTGCAAACTTGCAATTTGATGAAAATATTGCAATTCCTTTAAAAGGTGTGTATTTTACTGAAGCTTTGGTCGATAATAAAATATATAGAGCATTAACTAATGTGGGGTATAATGTCACAGTCTCAAACACCAAAAAAATTAAAATTGAAACTCATTTATTAGATTTTAATGGTGATATTTATGAGAAAATTATTAAAATTTTATTTTTGGGTAGAATAAGAGATGAGATAAAGTTTAATAATATAAATGAGCTTAAAAAACAAATTGAAATGGATATAAATTATATGCATAAAACATTTTACAATTAAAAAGGTTTTTGTTATAATTTATTTTGGAAATTACCTTATCTACGATTTTTGATTTACCAACTTTACTCGTGGATAATGGCTTATTAAATATTGGAGGTAAATATGGAAAAAGAATTAAAAAACAATGTAATGGTAAAATTTGCAAGGCATGAAGGGGATACAGGCTCTCCAGAGGTTCAAATCGCCCTTTTAACTGAAAGGATTAATCACTTAACAGGTCACTTAAACATACACAAAAAAGATTTTCACTCAAGAAGAGGACTTTTGATGATGGTTGGTAAGAGAAGAGGACTCTTAGACTACTTAAAGAGGAAAGATATTGAAAGATACAGAACTCTTATAAAAGAACTAAATTTAAGAAAATAAATTAAATTTTTTATTTTAATTTCAATTTCAATATTGAAAGATACAGTCCAACAAAGAACTAAATTTAAGAAAATAAGATATAAACAATACGATAATTTGCATTTAAATTTTTGGTATTAGCCAAAAAAAAATAATAGAGCGGATGTATCCGCTCTTATTAAATATAGGAGGTTTTTATATGAGCCAAACGCTAGAGACTACTGCATTTGGTAGAGTGCTTAAAGTCGAATATGGCAAAGTGGGATTTTTATCTAACTGTGCGATACTCGTAAGTTACGGCGATACAGTAGTACTAGTTAATGTAAATGGAAGCAGTACGATAAGGGAAGGTATAGATTTTTTCCCTTTAAGCGTAGAATATGAAGAAAGATTATATTCTGTAGGGAAAATACCTGGAGGATTTATAAAAAGAGAAGGTAAACCCACTGAAAAGGCAGTCCTTGCAGGCAGAGCAATAGATAGACCAATCAGGCCACTCTTCCCACACGGGTTTAGAAATGACGTTCAAGTGGTATGCACTGTACTATCAGTTGATAATGATAACTCCCCAGAGACGTTAGCAAGCAATGGAGCATCATTAGCACTTTGTTTATCGAGCTTACCTTTTGATACTCCAGTTGGAACTGTCAATATAGGATTAATCGATAAAAAGTTCATAGTGAATCCAAATTCTAAAGAGAGGGAAGAATCCAGCTTAAATCTCACAGTCTGCGCAACAGAAGAAAGAGTGATGATGATTGAAGCTGGAGGAAACGAAATACCAGATGATGTGATGTATGATGCTATAATGTTTGGATTCAAGGCTTGTCAAGAAATAATAAAATTTCAAAAAGAAGCAGTGAAACAATTTGGGAAACAAAAGATCGAGCCAGTACTATATTTCCCTGATGAAAACTTAAGAAAAGAAGTAAATGAATTCGCTTTTGAAATGATTAAAGATGCTATGTATGAAGCTGATAAGGATATTAGAAATGACAAAATGGATATAGTTAAAGAAAAGATTTCTGAAGAATTCGATGAAAAATATCCAGATAATATTTCTGATATTGGTGAAATCGTATATGATATTCAAAAAGAGATAGTAAGACACATGCTCCTGGAAGAGAATAGGAGACCTGATGAGAGAAAATTTGATGAAGTTAGACCTATAACTTGTGAAGTTAGCATACTCCCAAGGGCACATGGTACAGGATTGTTTACAAGAGGGCTTACTCAAGTTTTAACTGTATCTACTTTAGGAACCATAAGCGAGGTTCAGAAATTAGATGGAATTGGAGAAGAAGAGTTTAAGAGGTATATTCACCATTACAATTTCCCAAGCTACTCAACTGGTGAAGTTAAGCCTTTAAGGGCTCCAGGAAGAAGGGAAATAGGTCACGGTGCACTTGCAGAAAAAGCTCTGGAACCATTAATTCCAGATGAAAATGAATTCCCTTATACAATCAGGCTCGTGTCTGAAGTATTATCCTCAAATGGATCCACATCTCAAGCGTCGGTATGTGCCAGTACTTTATCGTTATTAGATGCCGGGGTACCGATTAAAAGACCAGCAGCAGGGATCGCAATCGGGCTTATAACAAATGAGGATCTAACAAAAGAAGGAATACTCACAGATATACAAGGCATCGAAGATTTCTTTGGCGATATGGACTTTAAAGTCGCAGGCACTACAAAAGGGATAACAGCGATACAAGTGGATACTAAAATAAAAGGTTTATCTAAGGAATGCATTAGAAATTCTATAGATGCTGCAAGAAAGGCAAGGCTTGAAATATTGGAAAAGATGAATGCATGTATTTCAAAACCAAGACCTGAACTTTCAAAATATGCTCCAAGGATAGAGATATTGACAATAGACCCAGGTAGAATTAAAGATTTAATCGGTCCTGGAGGAAAAAATATCAATAAGATAATTGCAGAAACTTCAGTTAAAATTGATACCAGGGATGATGGTAAAGTATTCGTATTCTCAAATGATGCACCGTCACTTCAAAAAGCTATTAAAATGATAGATGAACTTACTCATGATATAAAAGAAGGGGAAGTATTCCTTGGAAAGGTCACAAAGATAACTACATTTGGAGCATTTGTAGAGATATTTGCTGGGAAGGAAGGGTTAGTCCATATTTCTAAACTGGATGTACGACGAGTTAATAAAGTTGAAGATGTAGTGAGCGTTGGAGATGAAATATTGGTAAAGGTAACGGAAATAGATTCACAAGGCAGGATTAATCTCTCGAGAAGAGATGCGATAACAGAAGAAAAGAATAAAGAAGCTAAATAAGTTGTGAATAGAGAGGCAGTTGCCTTTTTATTTTTTTGTTTTGTACCAGAAGGGTCATATTTCGCAGCACAAAAACACGTGAGCCTTGATATTCGTGGGAACCTTATGCCGAAAGATACTACAAAATATTTAAGGCTTGATAGGAGCAAACCATCAAATACTTTGCGTTGTGGAGAAATATTTTTTCATCCGATCCAAAATCGTTATCTTACGCCTCGTGAATATATGCGTATTCACGGATATGATGATGATTACATACTATTAGGACCAATACGTTCACGAACGGGAAGTGTTAAAGATCTTGACCAACACAGACAGGTTGCAAACTCAGTGCCGCCACCAATGGCTTATGCTATTGGGAAAAAGTTAGTGGAATACTTAAATGAGCAAAATTTATGAACTTTATGGTTATCGACTTCAAAATTGGGATGATGAAGCTGAAAATAATTTACGTCGGGCATGGTGTCCGTTTATGAATGCAGAATGTGATGGAGGTGGTAATCGCTATCAATCAGCAATTGATCTGCAAATCAATCCTGATTTGAAAGCTCGCATACCAGAAAAAGACACAATTCAATGTGGTGTTTGCTCACTTCAAACTCGTGTTGGTGAACAACCATGGATTATTTGTCCGAGGAGATTATTGTCGCTTAAAAAGGGCAATTTGTCCTTTTAGTAGATTACAATATCTAATATTTAGTGCTACGTATTGATATAGCACTAATAATAATATATAATTTAATTGTATAAGCAGAAAGGAGAAAGCAAAAATGGAAAAAACTACAATTAACAGCGATACTGCAAATTTGAGTATTCGGATAGATAAAGAGTTGAAAAAACAGGCGGAACAACTTTTTAACGAAATCGGCATGAACCTGACCACTGCCTTTACAG
>JGI20166J26741_11529474_pt1 | contig 12378 bp, 9 predicted proteins | sample TergutCu122P5_FD_26741 | JGI IMG/M metagenome (IMG submission 26741) | reverse complement strand
GGGGGGGGCGCGTTCCTGGGCGGCGCCTTGTGCCCGCCGGCCCTGGTGGCCATGCGCGCGGCCATGACGGCGACGGCGACCGCGCGGCGGCCGTTCGGGCCGGGGACGCCCCGGGATGGCGTCTTGCCGCCGGGCTGCGTGAGAAGGAGGTCGGAGATCCTGTCGCGCGAGGCCGCGAGTTTCTTGCGCTGCCGCAGGAAGGCGATGATCGCCATGAGGATGACGATGTCGCCGATCAGGTAGGTCTTGACGGCACTGCCGGTGTTCGCGGAGAACACGTGGCCGACGACCACCGTGAGGCCGCCCAGGAACACCATGGCGAAGACGAATCCGCCGGCGTGGACGATGAAGTCGGCGACGGTGTCGGCCAGCGACCGGCGGCCGATGCCGGGGAGGATGCCGGCGATGCCGGTGACGGTGAGTTTCACGCCTTGGTACAGGGCGAGGGTCATCGACACGGCGACCGACACGCCGATGACGAGGAGCAGGGCCAGGACGACGACGGCGCAGGGGGTCAGGAGGCCGCCCGTGGCGGTCATGCCGAAGCCGGGGTGGGCGGCGTAGTCGCCGGCGGCCTTGTCGCAGTCGCCGACGGCGGCTCGGATGGCGCCTTCGTCTTGCCCGGTGAGCCGTTGCACCGCCGTGTACCCGGGGATGAGCGTTTTCTTCCAGGAGTCCCCGCCGTCGTTCTGGCCGAGGAGCCCGGTTTCCCACGTGTCCGAGCATTTCGGGTCGAGCACTTTGCCGAAATTGATCAGCATGGTGGGCTCGCGGACGAGCACGTCCACGAGGTTCTGCTGGACGCCGGCGACGTAGCCGACGGGGGGGACCAGGTCCTCCTCGCCGGGGACCCCCGACGTCTGGGCGTTGCCGTTGGCGTCGACGATGCGGCAGCGCGGCTGCTGGCCGGCGCGGCAGGACCAGGCGCGCCCCTGGTTGTCGACGACGGTGCCGTCGGCGAGGCCGGGGGCGAAGCCGGGCTGCTGGCCGCCCGGGTCGGCGATCTCGGCGACCCCTTCGAGGACGCCGTCGCGGATCTGCCACAGCCAGCCGGCGGGCTGGTCGACGAGCAGGTGGATGGGGTGGGCCAGGCTGCCGGCCATGAGCGCGGCGATGATCGCGGCCGCCCCGAGGTCGTACAGGCCGGCGGCGTGCTTGCCGCGCATGACCCTCAGCCCGCCGAGGAGGGCGGCGGCGGCCAGGAACACGGGGACGACGCCGAGGCGGCCCATGATGCCGTCGACCGAGTCGGCGATGGCCACCAGGGGGGCGGAGACGATGCCGAACCAGTCGAAGGACAGGATCCATCCCAGGAACCAGATGCCCAGCGAGGCGATGATGATGTACCCGGTCCACAGGCCGGTGGCAAGAAAGCCCACGAGGCCTTGGTCCCAGTCGGTGACCCCGCCGGTTTTCACGGAGAGTTGGTACGAGGAGACGGGGATGCCGTGGGAGTCCCACAGGGACATCCAGCCCAGCACCTGGGACGCGGCCGACCCGGTGTCGGCCTGGGCGGCCGGCGCCCCGAGGCAGAGCGCGGCGGCCAGCGCGGCGAGGATCCGGCGGGCCCACCGGCCCCGCCGGGTCCTCGGTCTGAGGGCGCGCCGCAGCCCCGCCCCCAGCCGGGCGAGATACCAGCGGCACGCCGCGGTCACAGCGGCGCCCCGGCGAGTTCCGCCGGCCGGTCGTTGGCGCCGCCGGTGCGGCCGGCCCGGTCGCGGTCCTTCCGGCCGGGGGGCAGGACTTTGACCCGGCACACGGCCTGGGACGGGTCGCGGAAGACGAACTCGCCCTGCCGCCAGCCGGCGCCCTGCTCGCGCGCCCAGCGGGGCGACAGTTCCCGGGTGAGCATGCCGACCAGGGCGTCGTCGTCCGGGTCGAGGCCCAGGTAGGACAGTGCGTCGCGCGCCAGTTCCGGGTCGCCCATCCGCCCGACCATGCGGTTGGGGATCATCTGCCGCAGGGCCGGCGGCAGGTCGTTGACGTCGTGGGTGCCGATGACGACGCAGACGCGGTGTTTGCGGCCGTCCCGGATCATCGTCCGGATGGCTTCCTCGGCTTCCGGCGAGGAAGCGGCGGCGAACGCCTCGTCGACGACGAACGCGCCGAGGCGGTCCGCGCCGAACAGCGTCCGCTGCGCCAGCATCGCGGCCAGCGCGTAGACGGCCCGCCCGAGGACTTTCACGGCCGACAGTTGGGCGAACCGCTGGGGGGCGTCCATCTCCTGGCGGGAGGGCAGCTCGAGGCCGTGGGTCCCGATCACCAGGGCGGGGCAGTCCCCCGCCCCGGGCCCCGTCGCCGGGGCCAGGCCCGGGTCGAAGAAGGCGCGGGCCAGGGGGTTCTGCGCGTACACGCGTATCCGGTCGGCCATCTCGCGGGCGGTCCTGGAGTCTTCTTCGCGGCACGCGGCTTCCAGGGCGGCGGGCACGTCTCCCAGGCTGGCGACGCCTCTCCGGGCGGCTTCCCCCGGCTGGAGCAGCCGGTGCAGCAGGGCCCCGGCGGCGGACGTCGGGGCTTCCCCCAGCAGGGTGCAGAGGAAGCTGGCGGCGACGCTGGGCCCGTCGCCTCCGAGCATGCGCAGGGGGTCGAGCGACCAGGCCGGGTCCGCGACCAGCACGGATCTGGATCCGGGGATCGCCTCGGCCCAGACGGACCATTCGGCCATCGCGGTGCGGTCCGGCACGATGACCGCCCCGCCCCGGTCGACGATCGCTCCGGCGAATTTCTTGATGGCGAACGACTTGCCGGCGCCGAGGTCGCCGATGACCGCCAGGGAGGGGGACTCGTTTCGGTCGACGGCCCCTTCGGGGTCCCAGAAGACCAGTCCGGCCTGGCCGCAGGTGTCGTCCGGGCCGAGCATGGGGCCGAACGTCGTGTCGATCCCGACAAGAAGGCCGCCGCGGTCCCCGGCGCGGGCGGAGGCCAGGGGCACCAGCGCCGCCAAGCCGGCCGAGGTGGTGATGCGCTCGAACTGGCGGACGACCGGCGCCGGCGCCGTCCCGGGGTAGGCGGCCCAGAACAGGTCGGACTGGTAGCCGGGCGGCGGCATCGTCTTGTAGCCCGCCTCTTTCATCCACCTTCGCAGGTGGTCGACCAACTGGGCCGTCGTGTCCGGGCTGCCGGAGGCTACGGACAAGATGATGGTCGCCCGGGCTTCGACCTCGTCCTGGTCGCTGGTGAGGACCCCGGCGAGCTCGGCCTGCTGCCGGCCGACCTCGGCCATCGCGGCGGCCCGGGTGATCTGGCTGTCGCCCTGGTCGAGCTGGTCGGCCAGGTTGGCGGCCGCTTTCTCGATGGTCGCGGCCGCCTGCGCGCCCGGCCGTGTGCGCAGCCTGATGGCCCAGTCGACCGGGATGCCGGTCTGGTCTATCAGCCCGAGGAGTTCCGCGCCGGGGAACGGCAGTTCCCCGGGGGGGTCGCCCGAGACGACGATGTTCCCCTGGTAGGAGGCTCGCCCGTCCGGGGCGTCCCAGGGGAGGATCTTGACGAACGGGCGCCTCAGGACGCTCATCGGGTTGGCCCGGCGCAGCCCGCCCAGGTCCGTGGTGCCGCCCTCGTCGACGAAGAACGGGTCGAACGCCCGGCCGGTCTCCACCGCGGCGCGGTCTTCGAAGCTGGCGTCCGGCACCGGCGGGTCGGCCCAGACTCCCCGGCCGGTCTGGTGGTCGTGGAGCCACGCCATCTGCGCCGGTGTGGCGAGGCGGGCCCCGAAGACCGCGGGGATGGCCCGCAGGGTTTTCTTGGCCGCCTCCTTGTGGCGGTTGACCGTGGCAGGGCCGGGCCGGGCCGGGACCCGGCCCAGGAAGTCGTCGAGCAGGCCGGCGAACGCCTGGGACGCCGGCACCCGGCCCATGGGGACGGACAGCCAGTAGACGCGCTCCCCCGGCCGGATCGCGTCGATCCGCGCCATCGTGGCGTCGATCTCTTCGTCCCAGTCGGGGCAGGCCGCCAGGTCGACGTTGCCGGCCATGGCCTGGCGGACCTTGTCCGGGTCGACGGACGCGGTCACCCCGAGGAGGAGGGATTCCCCGGGGAGCGCCCTCAGCAGGGTCATGTGGGCGTCCCGCACCAGGGCCTTGTCCTTGAGCGGGCGGAGCCCGTAGGGGGCCCCCCCGATGATGAACTCGGCGTGGACCGACCCGTCGCGGCTATACCGCAACCCCTCCTCGAGGTAGGCCGACGGGAGTCTCACACGCCCGCCGCCTTCCCAGCGAGCAGGATCCGCCGGACCGGCGACTCGGAGGGGGGCTCCGATCCCGGGGAGGGGGCGACCGCGCCTTCTTGGGATGCCGGGGGCTGGGCCGGCGCCCCGGGGGGCGGGGCCTGGAGAGGGGCGATCCGCGCGCCGCCGCTGGCGGCCGCCGGGCGCGGCACGGCCGCCGGGCGGCCGTCGGCCGCCGACACGGCCCCGCCCGGCCTGAGCCACTGTCGGGCGAACCCGGCCGCCAACACCAGCGGGTTCACGCCTGAGTAGGGCAGCCGCCCGGCCAGGAAGACGGCGGCGACCAGCGCGGCGACGCCGGCCGCGACGTTGTTCACGGCGCCGAACCGCGCCCAAAGGCCGCGGCCGGACCAGAGGACGGACAGTAGGGCGCCGCCCACGATCACCTGCGTGATCGTGTACGGGCCCATGGCAAGACGCTTGCCGTCCGGCGTCTTCCCCACCACTTTCGGGAACCGGACCGCCCGGGTGTAGAACCCGGTTCCCGGCTGCCGGTGGTCAGCCATGGGCAGCCGCCGTCTCCCCGGCGGGGCCGCCGCGGGGCGCGTCCCTGAGGGCCGCCAGCCGTTTCCGGGCGAAGAGCGGCAGCGGGGCCAGGCTCTGGGCCGTAGGGCTCAGAGCCTCACCCACCTGGTGGGACGCGGTCAGCAGACCGCCCTGGACCAGCCAGATGACTGCTGCCACTATGATGACGATCCCCACCATTTTGGAGATGGCCCCCCGATGGGCAATTGCGCTCCACAGCAAGAGGACCATCCCGGCCACTACGACCGCGGCCTTGATGAGGGCGCCCGTCTGTCCCAACAGTCCGTTGAGCAGACTAAAAATGTCTAGAGGAATCATAGTTTTCCTTTTGCTCGTTGTTAAGGGTTGATGGCCGTGACCTCCCAGAGGGAGTCGCGGCTGGTGATGGCGATGACGTATTGGGCGGCCGTCGGCCAGGTGGCGCCGGGCCATCGGCCCGACACTTCGACCTTGACGGTCGTCCGGTCGCCCGTCCCGGGGGCCGTGGCCGGCGGGGCGGGCGCCCAGACGGCCGTCACGGCGACGCCTTCCCACGGGGGAGGGGCGACCGGGCTCATGGCCGTCCCGGGGGCCGTGTACCGGGCGATGTCGCCCTGGCCTCCCAGGTAGGCGGCCATGAAGCCTTGGACCGTGCGGCCCAGGTCCGTGTTCAGGTCGACCGGGGCGGCCATGCCGACGGCGGTCTTGCCGACGGGCGGGCAGGCCACCGGGCCGGGCAGGCGGGGCAGGGCGACGGCTTGGCCGTCCCAGGCCACGGCCGCCTCGAAGCACCGTTCGACCGGGCGGGCGGGGGCGCCCGCCCCCGCTGCCGCGGGGGGGGTGACGGCGGCGGCGACGGTGACCTCCCATTCGGCGCCGCCCTGGCGCCAGGCCGTCACGGCCAGGCCGGACACGGCCGGCGCGGCGTCGGGCAGCGGGCCCGGGTAGCCGGCCACGCCGGGGAAGATGGCTTGCAGCGCCGCCTCGTCGCCTTTGGCAGCGCCGAGCCACCGTCCGACCGCCCGCGCGGCCGCGGCCGTGACCTGCGGCGGCGGCTGGGCCGGGCCGGGCGCCGCGGCGGCCGCGGGCCGGGGCGGCGGGAACGCCTTGTCGTAGATCTGCCAGCCGAACCCGGCCGCGCCGAGGCAGAGTGCGACGATGGCCGCCGCCCTTATCAGTTGGTCGCGCCTGCGCGTCGCGGCCTGCCAGCCTTCGGCGGCGGGTTTCGGCCCGGGGGCTTTCCGCGGGCGCGGCGGCCAGGCGCGCCTCTCGGTTCTGTCGGTCTTCATGAGCGCGGCGGGCGGCCGGAAGGCTTCCTTCCGGCCGCTGTCCGCCTCACCCCTCCCTTCTTGTCCGTGCCGGCCTGGCGGCGGCGGGCGTCCGCGTAGGCCCGCCACGCCGCGTCGGCGTCGGCGGCGGTCGCCGCGCCGCGGGTCTCGCGCCACCGGGTGTCGGCCCAGGCGCAGAGCAGGTCCAGCTCGTCTGGAGCCAGCCGGCTCGTCACCAACGGGCCCTCCTTCCTCGTTCGGTCTTCTCACTTATATAAAGCGGCCCGGATCGGCCTTTTGTGGACATGTCCGGCCCAACTTTTTCTGTTTTTTTCCGGGATTGGGGGCGCGGGCAAGGTTTTGGGCAAGGTTTTGGGCAAGGGTTGTCTGTTGGGCTTGGGGTCATGAGCATTTCCTGTCGCCAAGAGTTGGAGGCCGAGTGGCGGCGGTTGGACGCCGCTCCGTCGGCCGGGCGCGCGGTCGCCCTGTGGTCCGCCGCCGAGCCTGCGCTGTCCGGGGCCGACAGCCTCGGACAGGTCCTGGAACTGGCCCGGTCGGGCGACGACGGGACCTCCGAGCGTGTCCTTGTCGCCGTCCTCGCCGGCCGGACGGCCTCCGGGGGGCCCTTGGCGCGGGCGTCCGGCTCGCCGGGCGCCGACCCCTACCTGGGGCCCCGCCTGGTCCTCCAGCTCATGCTGCCCAAGATCGGCCCGCTGGCGGCGTCCTTGGCGGCTCTGCCGTCCTACGAGGAGCGGGGCCAAGAGGCTGTCGCCCTGCTCTGGCAGGCGATCCACGAGGTTCCCCTGGTCAGGCTCGGGGCCCGCCCGGCGGGAAACAACCCCGGGGCGTACCGCCTCGGGACGGTCCCGAAGTGGATCTACCACCGGGCGTTGAGAGACGCCCGGCGGGCCTCCGCCGAATACGCCCAGGAACTCGGTCACGTGCCCTCGGGCGTCGAGTTGGGCGATCTGTGGGCCATGCACCCCGCAGAAGCGTCGGCCGTCGCGGTCGTCGACCGCCTGTGCGACATGGCGGTCGAGAAGGGGTGGCTGACGCCGCAGATCGCCGACATGCTGGCGCTGAAAGCGACCAACAGGTCGTGGACCGACGTAGATGCCGCCCGCGCCGCCGGGATGGACGTGTCGCGGGCGGCGGCCATCAAGCGCCGCCAGCGGGCCGAAGCCACGCTCAGGCTTCGGGCCGGCGACCTTCGCCGGGGCGACCTGGCGATCGCGTGACGCCGGGGGCGCCGCCCCCCGTCCCGCTCGGGGCCGGGCCGGTCGCGCGCCGGCCGGCCTTCCCCGTCAGGCCGGCTGCCGGGCCCGGTCGATCACGCTGACCGTCTCCGGTTCGAGGCCGCAGCCGAGCTCGTCGGCGATGGTCAGACAGTCTTCGGCCGCCCGCAGCATGCCCGCCCGGTCGCCGCCGCGCTGGGCGGATTCGATCCGGAGCCGCCACAGGTCTTCCGACCCGACGTCTACGCGGAGCCCCTGGGCGGCGGCGGCCGCCGCCCAGGCGTAGTCCTGGCGGTCGAAGCGGCGGCGGGCCAGCTCGGCGGCCGCGGCCGCGATCTGAGCCACGATCTCCAGGCGGGCGCCGTCGGCCCACCTGTACCAGTCGTTGTTGGCGCCCTCGAAAGGCCGGCCCCGGACCAGGGCCAGGGCCTCCTCCAACTGGTGGTCGGGGATGGCCTCGAAGTTGTAGACGCCGTCCACGAGTTTGGGCCGGCCGACCAGGTCCCGCCAGAGGTCCCAGTCCGTCCGCAGGCCGGGCGACGGCACGCAGGTGTTCTTCGGCAACCATTCGTTGCCGGCGCCGTCCTCGCCCAGCCACCGGCGGGCCTTCGACATGAGCGTCGCCCGGGTGTTCCGGCGGCCGGCCTCGTTGGTCGCGGACGGCCACAGGGACTCGTCGACCTGCGGGGCGGTGGCGCCGCGGTTGAGGAGCAGGAACGCGAGCAGCTCGGTGGCTTTCGCGGCCTTGGACGGTTCGATGGGGCCCGGGGCCCCTTCCACGGACGGCGGGCCGAGGACCCGGACCATGGGCCCGGGCGCCGACAGGCCTCCGGCGGCGGGGGCGTCGGCCTCGCCCGCCCCGTCCGGGTGGGCGGGCTCGTCGGCCGGGACGGGGGGCCTGGCGTCTCGCGGCGTGTCTCGCCCCGGCTCGCCCCGGGCCGCGCCGTCGGGGGCCGGCCACCCGGCCGGCGGGCAGGCCACCGGGCCTTCCGGGGGGGAGTCCCGCGGCTCGGCGGCGGCCGTGTCGCCGGGGAGGGCGGCCGGGGGATCCTCCCGGGCGCCGGGGGCGTCAGCCCGGCCGGGGGGCGCCGGGGCTCGCTCTTGGTCGGCGCCCAGGAGGATCGACTGCCACGCCGTCAGGGCGTCGTCCGTCAGCCGTTGGGGCCTGAAAGGCAGCCCCCACGGGCTCAGGATCGCCCGGTCGGTGGCTTCGACGGTGATCCGCACCTGATGGCCGTCCGCCATCTCGTCGTCGGCGGCGACGGCCGCGAGGGCGACTTCGGGCTGGGCGGCGAGGACCGCGCCCAGGCGTTGCCGCTGCGACGGCGTCACGCTCCCGGGGATGATCAGAATGTTCGGGTACCAGGTGCCCGGCGCCACGCCCGCGGCCCGGGCCTCGCGGGCGGACCCGACCCCCGCCTCTTCGAGCTCCCGACGGTCGCCCGCGGCCTCCCGCTCGATGCGGTCCAGTTCCGCGGCCAGCGTCGGCGTGTACGCGAGCGAGCCCGTCTGGAGGGCGGAGTCGAGGCCGCACATCGTGCCGACCGTGGTGACGACGATGTCGTCGGCGGTCTGCCCGGTGGCCAGGCCCACGGCGATCGCGGCTTGCATCTCCCCGACGAGGCCGGGATCCCCGGAGATGCCGAGGACCCTCAGGTGCTCGAGGTCGACGAACAACTGCATGTCTTCCTCGTCGGCGCCGACGCAGACCAGCCCCGGGTACGGGGCCCGGCCCTCGTCCTGCCCGGCGGCGCGGATCGGCCGGAGCGTCTCCGGGCCGTCTCCGGCCGGCTGGTCGACATCGTCGAGGTCGCAGACCCAGTAGTTCGGCTCCACGGCCCGCCACGGGGCGGGGAGCTCGGCCGGGCCGCTGAGCATCAGCTCGACGCGGCCTCCCCCCACGGAGACAGGCCGGCCGTCGGCGTCGCGCCGGACGGGCCGTCCCATCCGGGCCAGTTCCACGCGCGGCAGGACGCCTCGGGCGGTGAGCCGGCGGAACGCCTGGCCGGCGCGCCCGACCAGGTCGGCGTCGCCGACGCTGCGGGCGTCCCCCTCGTGGGCGGCCTCCGCGCCGGCCGGGGCGACGGGCGGGGCGCCGGGGGGCGCCTTGAAACCGCGCCGCGCCCTGCGCCGCCACAGCACCAGGACCAGCCCGGCGCCCAGCGTCGTGGTTATCCCGCCCTTGATCGGGGCGGGCGGCAGCCTGTCCATCAGGCCGCCCTCGGCGGCGGCCGGGCCGGCCGGCCCGGCGGGGGTCCCGCTTTCCCCCGGCGAAGCGGCCGGCGCGGGCGCGGGCCCGCCCGACGGGCGCCCGGCGGGCTCCGACGGCGCCTGCCCGGCGCCTGCCGCCGCGGCCTGCGAAGGCGGGGCGGGCGCGGCGGCCGGCGGGGCGGCGGGGGGCAGGGCCGGGGCTTCCGCGGGCGCCGCCGCCGGGCCGGGCGCTGCCGGGGGGATGACAATGGTCTCTCCGAGGGGCAGGGCCAGCGGGTCGGCGGCCGGGTTGGCCGCCTGGATTTCCGGCCACCTGCCGGGGTCGCCGAGGTACGTCTCGGCGAGGCCCCACATCGTCTCGTCCTGGGCGACGGTGTGCGGCGTGCCCCGCCCGGCGCCCGCCCGCCCCGGGGGGGCGCCGGGCAGGCGGACGATCTGGCCGACGTCGATCTGGTCGGGGTCCTCGACGGGCCAGCCGACCGGCTGCGGCTGTCCCCGGGTGGCGGCGAACAGTTCGGGCCACCGCCCCGGATCCCCGAGTTCGGCGGCGGCGATCGACGACAGGTTCTCCCCCGCCGCCACGACGTGTTCTCCCGCCGGCCGGCCCGCCGCGCCGGCGCCGGGCCGCTCGGGGGCGGCTGCGGCCGGCCCGCCCGCCGGCGGGGCCGCCGCGACGGGGGGCGCCACGGCCATGGCCGCGCCGCCGGCCACGGCGAGCGCCACGACCGCCGCGACGAGCCGTCCCGTCAGCAGCCGGCCCAGGCCCAACGCCCTGGCGCGGGACGGCGCCCGCCCGCGCAGCCCGGCCCACAAGTCCGCGGCGATCGTGGCCGTGAGGTAGGCCCAGGCGGCCCAGCCGACCACGACGAGGATGCCGGCCAGGACCGTGCCGTCGTCGGGCGACGTCAGCACCCGGGCGACCTCGCCCGCCGACGGCCAGTGGGACGGGCCGAACGCCGCGCTGGCCCAGGCCAGCACCGCTCCCCCGCCCGCCACGATCGCGGCCAGGACCGCGGCCGCCGCCAGCCCCGCCAGCTTCTTCCTATTCACGTGGGCCTCGCTCACTACGGGATGATGATGACTTGGATCTCGGAGACGTCGTAGCGGCCGGACTGGGTCACCGTGATCGGGATGCTGCCCGCCCGCCCGGCGCCGGACCAGTCGACGGTGACGCGCGTCGTGGCCGTGACCGTGTAGTGGCCCCGCCGCTCGTACGTCCAGCCGCAGGCCGGCGGCGGGTCGGCCGGCCCGGTCAGGTTCGCCCCGGCGGGTATCGCCCCCAGCCCGCACGTCACCTGGTGGCCGTCGCCGGTGTCGTAGACGATGTCGACCAGCCGGGCGGTGGCGCGGAGGGTGTAGCCCGCCACGGCCGTGGACTTCGTCGACGGCTGCCCCACCCCCTCCCCCGGGCTCTCCGCCCAGAACCACGTCGGCCAGCCCACGATCCCCGTGGCCTCCGGGTCGGTGCCGTCGATGAAACCGGGGTACACGCCGATCCCCGGCGCCGCGACCACGCCCTCCAGCATCAGCCGGGCGGCCTGCTCGAGTTCGGCGGCGCTGGGGGGCGGGGCGGCGGACTGTCTCCAGTAAATCGCTTGGGGGGAACCGCTGAGATCGCAGCACACCATGATGACGCCGTCGGTCCGGCCTTTGGCGATGAGCGGCCAGACCAGTGTCTTCTCGTCCGGGCCGTGGGAGAAGACCTCCTCGTAGCAGGTGCCCGTCCACTGGCCGCCGCGCGGGTTGACGCACGGCACGCCTGTGCCGTCCGCCGCGAAACAACCGCTCCCTCCGCTTCCGCCGCCACCGCCGCCGGACCCCCCGCCGCCCGAACCGCCCCCCACGTCCGTACCGACGTCCCAATCCTGCACGGTGGCCTGGGCGGGGAGGACCCCCAAGGTCGCGCTGAGCAGGGCGCCCAGCAAGGCGCCCAGGATCGAGGCCAGTCGTCGGGTCAGCATCCGTCGCTCACTTTCGTCACCTCGGCCACCCTCCAGCCTTGCGAGGCCTCCACCCACTGGACGGCGAAGTCGTAGACGGCGTCGGGTCTTCCCGTGTCGACGGGGCTGCCGTCGATGACGAAGTGCCCGCCGGGGTTGTCGACCTGGCATTGGACGACGTGGATCTCCTGGCGGCCGTCCGCCGTCGCCACGGGCGAGACGGTCCGGCTGACAGCGATCATCCAGGGACTGTCGCCGACCCACACCGCCCCTCTGGCTATTTGGCGCAGCATCGCTTGGACCATTTGGCTGTAGTACGGGTCCGTGGTGACGTCGAGGAGTTCGCCGAAGTTGGCGTTGGCCGGGTCGGCCGACATCCTGGTCGCGGTGTCGTAGTACCGGTCGACGGTCTGGGCGGCGGCGAGCTGCTCGGGGGCCCAGTTGGGGTCGTCGGCGGCCCGGACGGGCCCGGTGGGGGTGGGGCTGGGTGTCGGGCTGGGCGGGGGGGTGGTGATGGGGTCGCTGGCTGCGGGGCTGTCGCCGCAGCCGGCGAGGGCCACCAGGCCGGCCGCGGCGAGGAGGCCGGCGGCCAGGGCCCGGGCGGCTTTCAGGGGTCGTTCCATGGGGTTTCCTTCCTTGTGGCCGGTCAGGGGGTGTTGACGTCTTGGGCGTCGGCGGTGGCTTTGCGGGTGGCGAGGTAGGTGCCGGGGATGAAGAGGGGGTCGTAGCGGATGGAGCAGGTGGCGGTGATGGTGTGCCCCGCGACTGTGACGGAGGAGGTTTCGCAGCCGTGGTCGCGGGCGTAGGCCTGGCCGGCGGCCGTGCCGTCGGCGGTGACGGCGGCGTGGCGGGCGGGGTCGAGGGTGAGGTGTTGGCCGGCGGTGCGGGCGGCTTGGCGGGCGATGCTGTCGGCTTGTTGGTGGGCGGTGACCATGGCGCCGCCGTCGACGACGAGGCCGGCGACGGCGAACATGACGACCATGAGGATGACGGTGTAG
>JGI20166J26741_11529363_pt1 | contig 12380 bp, 14 predicted proteins | sample TergutCu122P5_FD_26741 | JGI IMG/M metagenome (IMG submission 26741) | reverse complement strand
TTTTTTATATGTAGTGTACCTTGATTAAACGGAAACCTGGCTTTAGCGGAAAAATGTTCTGGTCCCTTGAGATTCCGTTTAAGACAGGTTTTACTGTATCATGGTTTTAATATCCAAGGTAAAAAGGTCTTACATATTTTGTATCTTGTTATAAACTTTTACTCCTTCTCTCTTTTTGTAACTTAAATAATGTTTGTATGAGTATTGTTCTTTGCAAATTTTATAACATGTTTTAACCCTTCTATAGTATTATTCTTCCCAACATCTTTAGTGCCTCCTCCAAAATAAACTTTTGTGTCATTTTTTGTCACCTTTTCAGTAACACCTTTAGCAGAAACTGTAATGTGAGAATGTCAGATTCTTGTTTCTTGAAACCAGTAACATTAAAGTTTTTGTTCAGTTTGTCTTTTATTTTGTTGGCACATCAACTTGCATGTCTGTCACCAAGAATCACTATTGCGTGTTTTTCCCTTCCACTGTTAATATCATGCGGCGTAAATCAGACATTATCACCATCGGTTGCATTAGCGTTTTCCATAGATAACACTTCAACACTATCATTCACGATGAATAGTGTTTCGTAACTGTTCTTTAAGTGTATGTTTATGGGAGAATAATTCCTTGTCGTACCATTATGCATATTTTTTGGTGGATTTTTTGTAAGCCAAAAGGCAACTTCCTCTCAATTCTATTTGGTTACAATTTGTTCCATGTTGGTTACCTGTATCTTGAAAGTAACTATTTGTTATTGTAGTTGATTTCTGGGAACTTTCAACCACTCTTTTGTCTTGCATAATGTGACTTACGGATACATGACTCTACCTCCCGGTTTGATTTGAGGATTGTGTTTATTCTTCTTGGATGTTAAACCCTGTTGTATTCTTTCTTTTGGGTGATTCCCCAGAATCTGAATTTTATATGCCGACGTTACGGAACACAGTGTTTCGAGATGTTGGCGCATAAAATTCAGACACTGTGGAATCACCCAAAAGAAAGCATACGACATTTAGAACATGGCGTAAGATTGAGCTTTACTCCAGGCGCATGGCCAACGATATTGCTGACTCCAAGTCACATTTCACTTCATACAACTGCACAATCAACTGAATATAACACTGACAACTGAATTCACAATCTTCAAGGGAATTTTTTTTTTTTTAAATTGGAGCCTCATTATCGCACATTATAACTACTGCCACTTATCATCTGGTTGGTTAGCCACGATCTTGAAGGTCGTCACTCACGAACAAGCTCTTTATAACACATTTTTTGACCCTTGAACTACATCGTATGTTCACTACGGTCTGATAGTTGAAACGGATAGTAACTTACCCAGCAGTATTCTGAGGATCCTACCCCGTCAAGGGAGTTAGAGGACCTTGTGCAATATTGTGAGAAGGAAAATTTGCATCTACTTGTGGGGTGTGACTCCAATGCACATCATACTGCATGGGGTAGCACCAACTGCAATCGTAGAGGTGAAGCCCTGATGGAGTTTCGTAATTCTTCCAATTTGAAAATTCTCAAGGGGGGCAATGAGCCCACCTTTTGCAACATTGTTAGGCAGGAGTTGATCGATATTACCCTGGGGTCATTTGGACTTCTAGATAGTATTGCTGATTGGGAGGTTTCTGTGGAGCCCTCCCTGTCAGATCATAGACATATTCTGTTCACTCTATGGGGCTCTGTCCCAGTGCCCCTGATCAAGAACCCTAGGGGTACCAATTGGGACTTCTTTCGAGAGGACCTGAGAAGGGGTCTGGAGGGGGGCCCCCGAGATGAGCATGAAAGACGAAGCTGGATTAGGGCTTGCAGTGCACTGACTGCAGCAGGTCCTGATCTCTGCTTATGACAACTGTCCTTTTCGACCTGCCAGGAAAGGTAAGAAATCTCTAAAGTGGACACGGGAGTTAGAGTCCCTTAGAAAAGAAGTGCGATGGCCCTTTAATAAGTGTCGGGCAAATCATGAACCGTATAGTTGGGAGCTCTACGGAGAGGCCCAACGGAGATATAGGAAGGAGGTACAAAGGGCTTCCAAAGAGACTTGGAGGACTTTCTGTAGCTCTTTACAAGATTTACCTAGGTCTGCTAGGTTGTATAAGGTTCTGTCTAGAGGTCCTAAAACTAAGCTGGGGTCCTTGGTGGCTCCTGATGGAAAACGTATGTACTCCGAACGGGAAACCTTCATTTTCCCGGTTCAAATGTCATGGAGAAGGGAATGGAATCCACTTCTGCCTGCTGAACCAATCGTTTGGACTGGCGGGTAGCTGCGAAGGTTGTGACTTACCAGAGAGTGAGGTGGGCGATTGATTCTTTCGCACCTTACACAGGTTCAGGCACTGGATGGGATTTTTCTGACTCTACTACAAGAGGGACAGGAGATCCTTATTCCGTACCTGATTAGAATTTTTCATGCCTGCCTGGCAACAGGTTGTGTTACGGCTGCGTGGCGCCAGGTTAAGGTAGTGTTTATACCTAAGCCCGGTAGGAATTCCTACTGTGGACCTAAGGATTTTAGACCCATCACTCTCACACTGTTCCTACTTAAGACCATAGAGAGGCTGGTGGATAGATTTTTAAAGATGAAATTTTGGCTTCTAAACCACTACAACCCAATCAACATGCATACCAGACTGGTGAGTCTATGGATACGGCTCTTCATCAGCTCGTGGTGCGGGTTGAGAAGGTCCTTGATCAGAGGGATATAGCCTTGGGTGTTTTCCTTGATATAGAAGGCGCTTTTAACTGCACCTCTTATGACTCCATGTGTGCGGCTCTCGCTAGGCATGGAGTAGTATATACCATAATTCGATGGATTAGAGCCACCGTGGAAGGACGTCAGGCCACTGTGACCCTCGGATAGACTTCTGTGAGTGTCAAGGTGTCCAGAGGATGTCCACAAGGAGGTGTGTTATCACCTCTCCTATTATGCTTTGTTGTTGATGAACTGCGAATGAGGCTCTGTGGTGGGGGGTGTTTATGCACAAGGGTATGCGGATGACATTTGTCTTCTGGCGGTGGGTAAATTCACAAATACAGTATCAGGGCTCATTCAGTGGGCCCTTCATACTGTCGAAGCTTGGTGTGATGGGCACGGTTTGTCATTTAATCCCGACAAAACTGGGCTTGTTGCTTTCATGAGAAAGAGGAAACTTCCAGGGTTCTTTGAACCTTGACATTTTGGGAGGACCTTACAATGCTCCACGTCGGTCAAGTATCTGGGAGTGATCCTGGATTCAAGACTGACCTGGAGTAAACATGTGGATACTAAGGTCAGAAAGGCTCAAAAATTGTTGTGGGCCAGTAGGAGGGCCTGTGGGGCCTGGGACCCCGGGGGGTTCAGTGGCTCTATGTCTCTGTCATCAGGCCTACCGTTACCTTTGCAACCTTAGTGTGGCGGCCGGGTTGTCAGTCAGCCAGAATCAAGAAGAAACTAAGCAGTGTTCAACGACTAGCTTGCTTAGGGATAACGGAGGCCATGCGCACCACCCCCACTGGTGCCATGGAGGCGCTTCTCTGCCTCCTTCCATTGGAGTTTGTGGGGCTACGTGAAGCTAGGTCGGCTGCGTATCGTCTCTGGAGTCTGGGTTGTTGGTCGTACCTACATCTCAGTAGAGGGGACAGCAGTGTTCTGATGCAGCTTCAGCAGTCGGACCCCATCTATTATATGGGGGTAGACGTTATGAGGCCGACTTTTAATTTTGAACAGGGAGGAAGTCACTCTTGTATCCGTCTTTGTTCCTTAATATTTTAAGCATTTGTTACAAACACAACACAACACAAGAATCCGCTGACAACGAAAGGCTTTACTCGATTGCTGGTGCCAAGATGGAAAGATTGTGGGTGCAGGTTGGTTGGGGGTGCTGGAGGAGGTGACGAGGCATACTTACGTTATTAACGTTGATCGATAGGAGTGCCACAGTCGAGAGATAGGATCGCCACACACGGCAGACTCAGAGAACCAACTACCATCATTCGCAAAGAGAGCCGCCAGTTTTTCTTTTCGATCCATGGTAAGGGCGTGGAGTGTATGAATATCATCCGTGCCAGAAGCTCTGTGCTAGTGTGTGTAGACAATGGAAAGTATGCTATGTGACGTCATACAAGCTAACAGCAAAAGGGCCTCCATTTGTAGTGCAAAGTCGATTGGTGCATTAAGAGTTTTCAATCGTACAGAAACTGTAGCATCGTATAGAATTTGTTTTATATAAGTAACCTTTTCGGTTTAACAGTTGGTGATCTGATGGCTGAAACAGATAAATTAAACATTGATAGTATTATAGCACGGTTATTAGAAGGTAAATAAATAGTCCAATTTGTTGGTTTAAGTTCAAGTTGTGTGACACTTCAGTTGCTTTCCCGTTATTTGTAATTGCTCCCTTGTAAAACATATTGGTGTTACTTATGTTAGTATGAGTGTTACGTATTAGGATATTAATTAAGTTCGTGTGCTGCCTACGGCAATGTAATTATTAGATATGTGTTTATACTGTTCTGTTGTGTCGTTCTTTAGGCGTCTCTTAAATGAATCATGTAGGGCATAGAATGTTTTTAAATCCGCAGTGCGTGGCTCAAGACCAGGGAAAAATGTCCAGTTGACGGAAAGTGAAATTCGGGGCCTGTGTTTGAAGAGTCGGGAAATATTTCTTTCTCAACCTATTCTTCTGGAATTAGAAGCCCCACTGAAGATATGTGGTATGTACATGACAGGAATTATTTTATTCCATGGGAATGTATGACTGATTTTTATTGTATTTACACCGGAAGATAAAACGAGTTTCGAAAATGTTTCAGGTGACATTCACGGCCAGTATTATGACCTGCTTCGGCTATTTGAATATGGAGGGTTTCCTCCAGAGTCCAATTACTTGTTTCTTGGAGACTATGTGGACAGAGGAAAGCAGTCACTTGAGACAATTTGTCTTCTCCTTGCATACAAGATTAAATATCCAGAGAATTTCTTTTTACTCAGGGGTAACCATGAATGTGCAAGCATCAATAGGATATACGGTTTCTATGATGAATGTAAGATTTATTCTTATAAACCATTAAACTTGCTTGATATTATGGTGAAGTAAATGTGTGTGTCTGTGATTAAAGCAATGGATCCAATTACTGATTGTGCAGTGAAAAGAATAATATGGATATGAGACAATAGTTTTTAAATCATTTATTATAAAGGAACTTGGATGTGAAACTCTTTGTGATTCTTTACAGTTGTTACAAATATGAAAAAAGTTAATTCCAGTCATTTTTTTTTTTGGGGGTAGTTAATAGTTTCAGTGAAATTATGATCTTCGTTGGGTTCTGGTGCCCCCACTGCACCCCAATACAGTTCACAAGTTTTGATGAACTGTTTTGTATGACACATTCATATTACATATTCCTTTGTTAAGCATAGGTTTTGCACTTAGAATGACACTATTCTGGGCTTTGGGTGTAAAATTCGGTCCATCATGTAACATTGAACTGCAGTGCCCCTTGTTGTGGATGAACTGTACAGTTAAATTGGGTTTTAGGAGCCCTAAGCTTAGTTTTATCAGTTATAAGAATCCCTGTGCCTTCTGTTTTATTCTGTACATATAAGAGTAAGTTATTTTCTAGTATGAGTGGGAGAAATTCAAACGAGTTGTAGGTATAAGCTTGCTAAAATGTCCAACACTTAGAATTATACTGTAAACAGATCTGTTGTGTTGTAGGTGGCTACTTAAATCATGGCAGGATTTGGTGTTTTATTTTAGCCCTTTGGCGCCAGTATTAAATGTCCATAGCGATCTGCAAAATTGAGAATTTATATAGGTGCTGTGTATGAGTAGGAATATATATATTACATACAGCATTTTGAGCATTGTACAGCATATTATATTTGCATGATATTTGGTGTGAAAGGGTTAACATGGGGGAAGTTTTGGGCCATACTCCTAGCTTGTGATCACCCTTCATTGCAATCTTATGTACTTATCTAGACAAAGAATATGACATTCAGCACCAAGAGCTCAAAACATAACTGTTTTAAGTGACATATGCATGGTTGGGCTGTGTTATAGTACTTTTAAGTTGAGTTGAACATGAACCAGCCACCTGCTACAGTAAACCCAACTTATGGTAACTTGGTTTCTTGTAGCAGGTACATAGTGTATTCTGTAAAGTACTGTGTACTTGGAAGGTACATTCAAGCTGTAATTATTGTCAGCTTTATTAACTGGAAACCTTATATTATAAATAAATCTAGTAAACTAATGAGGGAACAGTAATTTATGTGCATGTATGTACAGTGGCTGTGCAAGGCAAACTGTAGGATGCAGTGGGGGTGCCAGAACAGGTTTATGTTTGCACTGAATATCAGAAAAGTACTGAACTAGTTACAGAATGATTTTAAGTAGCTTGTCTAAGCTTGGGTTTCACATCTCGTGTCCCATTTGTTTTCTCTTATCCTGGTAAGTAGCAGTCTTTGTATGAAATTAATGTGAGTAATTGCTTGTAGGTAAGCGGCGGTATAATATCAAGCTCTGGAAAACATTTACGGATTGCTTTAACTGCCTCCCAGTGGCAGCAATTGTGGATGAAAAGATTTTCTGTTGTCATGGTGGCCTAAGTCCTGACCTACAGAGTATGGAACAGATTCGACGGATCATGAGGCCAACCGACGTCCCAGATCAGGGACTTTTGTGTGATCTGTTATGGTCAGATCCTGACAAGGTATTGTAGATGAAAATACTGTCTACTTGCCTTTTTTTTGTGTGTGTCAATGTAATGATGCTTCTTCACGCACCTGGCAGTTTGATGCAGCCTTTACAGGACATGCCTAATGCCAGTGGTGGTGTGTATGTATACAGGATATTCTGAGAAATAGTGGCCACACTTCATGAAAATGGTCTGTAGGTCATTTGGAGCAAGAAATGTAATAAACTATAGGTCACTTCAACACCATTATTGAGTTTTGTGCTGTTAGAATTGTAGAATTGTGACAGTTATATGAGAACTTGTATGAAAAGGCCATTTTCTTTTGCTTGACAGGATACAATGGGTTGGGGTGAAAATGACAGAGGTGTGTCATTCACATTTGGTGCAGAAGTTGTTGCCAAATTCTTGCACAAACATGACTTTGATTTAATCTGCAGAGCACATCAGGTAAGGTGAATAGGATAAGCATTGCGTAAAGTGGTTATGTGGTACATTTGACATTGTGAAATTGCTCTTCTCGTGAAAAAACCATGAAATGGAAGCTGCTGTTCACTGGAAATGTTTATATGGTACATGTAACATTGCCAGATTGTTTTTATCTTTCAACGTTCATAAGATGAAAGTTCTTATGTCGCTGAACGTTAAGGTTACAGCCTTCTGGATTATGACCCCATATAGTTTGGTAGATATGTATCAGAGTTTTGGAAGAACCTGCAGGTTCTCTCTTCAAGGTAGAGTCTGATGGAGGCAGTAAACTGATCAGAATGTTGGTATGTGTGTACTGTGTGTCCTGGTATTATATCAGAGAGAGTCATAGAGAGTTAATCTGTTCCATAGATTCCTGCATTGAAATAGAATGTTACATTTAAAAAAATTACTGTATTATAGTTGCTGAGAATTTATCTTTCACTTTTTGGGTAGAATCTTGTTTAGAAGTTGGTCGTCATGAAGTTAGAAGTGTTGTTCCATGTTTAGGCTAATTTTTGACTTCCTGAAGACAAAGTTGGGTAATTGTGTGCATGATTCTGCAGCTTGACAGTGTGTTGGCTGTACAAGTCTTCATTGCAAATAATTTGTTCGGGATTTTTCCAAACTATTCTTTTAAAATTGTCTTCTGTCATGTGTTTGGATGGGTTGCAAAGTTTGACATGGGTGCAATGGATTCAGGCTGCATTTACAAGCTTAGGACTAGCATTTTGTTTCTTTGTACCAGGCTTGACTAGCACAGGGCATCAGGTTGCCAACACACCTAGATAATTTGTCATGGTAAGATTTCAGAAGCATGTAATGTAAATGAATGCCTCTTTTTTTTTGTTTGTTTGAAAGTTCTGTTACAACAAGCATTTTTTAGCTAATTAGCTTGCACATTACTGTCAACAAAGTCTTAACTAGAGGCACGTAATTTTTCCAAAAATCTGGGAACCACCTCAAAATTCCAAGTTGTTAAGTGGTGAGATGAAGGATATTTTGTACCGAGGACCCATAAATGTTAGGCGCCACCATACAAAATTTAGTCGCTTGGGCAGCCTGGCACCCAGGAATTGTCCACCCCTGGTCTTAAATATCACAAGGCTTTATTATACTAAAGACTGAAGAATGTGTCCTGCATGAAGTGCTTGATGATTTGTCAGGCGAAAAGATTGTGAATGATGGAAGATTTGTATGAATGTATATAATTCTTTGTTGACAGGTGGCATGTACTGAATTCAGATCATAGCTCTAGGGTTTGTGCAAATTCTTGCTAGTTTCACAACATGGTGTAAAAGGAAAGGAATGTGTACTTTGGAAGGATTCAGATGTGATGTCTGTTTTCTCCCTTGTCTGAATCTCTTTGTGATAGCATTTTCACCCATGGGGTTGTTACTGCAGTAGTAATGTAGATTTGTATGTTGGAGGTACTACTTGGCTTGAAGCTGTCTTAGGTTTTTGTTAGTCTCTTCAGGCAAATGCTTGGATTGTGTCTCCTTTAAAATCTTTACCATCCAAGGTTATCTTTTTCTCAGTTCATATTATATTAGTGTGCGGCTGAAACATGTCATTAAATAAAATAAGAAACATTTGCAGCGGGGTAAGACATGAAACGAAAAACTTCTTTTATTATCATGTTTCGTGTTTACATTGTGCATGATGGCAGGTTATTGTTTGAAGCCATTGATTCTAAATATTTTACTTAATATTTCAGGTTGTGGAAGATGGTTACGAATTTTTTGCCAAGAGGCAGTTGGTCACACTTTTCTCAGCACCGAACTACTGTGGCGAGTTTGACAATGCTGGTGCCATGATGTCTGTGGATGAAACACTCATGTGCTCCTTCCAGATACTGAAGGTATTGTTGACTATAATACTTTGTGATATTGTGTTATGTCTCTTCTGTGACAGAGGTTAAGATATTGCAATATGGTGCCATATTCTGTAATTGGTGAATACTAGTTTGTGGGAAATATGGGCTGCAGTTCCTCACAGCAATGGTTATATTAATCTGAGCCTATCATAAATTGTGTATTCTGTCAGAGACGCTGTTTTTGTAATAATGTGTTCTTTTTGCCTGTAGTTGGAAGTGTTTATCATTCATCAATTCGAAGAAGTTTTAGCTTTTAATTTAGGGTAATTCCATATTTCTGCAAAGCAGAAGTGCAATTTTCTGTCTTATCAGTTTGGATTACAGTGAGATTGACTGCACTTGTAGACATCACAATTTATAGCCCCCATGTAAATAGAAAAACATCTGTCACTTATCAGTGTTTATTGAATACAGCACAGTTGGTGTGTAATTCTTCATGGTTGTTTGGATATGTGGTGTCTGGGCAAGAACAGAATGCTTATCCCTATGATCTATCACCATTTTTTATTTTTCTTATGCCCAGATGTTCATAATATTCCATACACAGCAGTAAAAATAAAAGGGGACCCAAAAACTGCAACAGAGCATACATTGACTTTGACAGACGTTAGGACAGAGCCTGTGATAAGGTTTAGTGTGGGATCAGACATTGAAGAAGCAGTGTGTATAACAAACTGAACATTTGAACGGATAATCAATTTGTGCTTTGTGACATAAATGTGGTCTAACGCATTCCCAGTAATATTCTTCTTGAGTTTTGCAGAGCATGTTTAATTATATAAACATGTGTAACTCTTTAAACAGAAAGAAGTCCCATTCCAAAATTTGGAGCGTTGCTTAAATATTAAGTAGTGAATAAATACCTTCTAACCATGATACAATGCCACTGATTCTTAATCACAATTTATGGCTGTATATTGAGGGCAGTGATAAGTCAGAATACAGGCAGATCTCTTTTTACATGATTTCTTTCTGCACAATTTTGATTTAACGTGGCATGAAAATTTACACCACTTTTGGAATTTACGTGATAGTGTTCAGTTTATTGTGATAGGGCATACACAATCTGTGGTCGCTGTTATCCGGTTTTGGAGGCCAGCAGACAGTGACATCACTGTCATGCCATCAGTCATGTGTATGGATTGATTATGTTAGTGATATAATCAGGGGTCTCATGTTAGCTTTTCTTACCAACGTGGGTGAGAAACATAAATCTACATCACCTAGTGCAACCCAAGTGAAAAATCAGTGAAATACAATTAGTGATGAAGAGAAATTAGAAGTAATAAGCCAAAGGGTGAACAGATTGTTGTCATACGCTGTAATGTTAGATTTACTCATGGTTGCTTATGAGTAAGTGATAATGCTGATAGAATTATGGAATGTGCTTAGTCAGGACCTAAAGTGTTTGTGTTGCAAGTCTGCCACAGTCCTGTCAGAATGAACCATACTAAAAACTATGGACATGAGTCCATTAAATTTTTATTCCAATAGAAATAAACATATTATATAGAAAAGTATGTGTACTATATATGCAGTGCATATACAGTATACGATAGAGGTCTGTATGTCTGCTAGTGGTTTAGTTGTACACTGTGTAGATGGGATGAGGTCATCAGTCTTTTATCCCCCAAGAAATGCACTGTTTGAAATGGGAATTTTGTGTTCAATTTGTGCAGCATTTTTTGGGAACATATCCCTTGCTTAAAACGAGGTCTGCCTGTACTGTGTGATAAAGAATTCCTCTTAACAAAAATCCCTGGGGACTCAGTGAGGATGGTGCTGTTTCAGGAGGCACTTTATTGGGGTGTGTCTATGTATTTTCCAAAGATGAAGGCCTGTCTACTTTTTCATAAATTCAAGGTCGGAGATAATGTAGGTTGACCTTCAAATTTTTTATCCTCTCAGTGATGGCATATCTGTAAACAGCTTCCCAGCGTGTGTTGGGCTGTCTTAATGTATCCTAGGACCAAAATTATATGGCCATTGTAGGGTGACACATTTTGTGCAGAATTTCTTGTGAATATTCGCAGTACCATTATTTAAAAGCTGTTGAACTTTAAGGATTGAAAATTGGTAGGTCTGTGCTCACATATATTATACTTGATAATGGCAGTTTCTTGCAAATTGGGGAAGGCTTGTTTTATCATCTATGCTGATGATTTGGTGTGGAGTGACCAGTTGGTGTAGAATATTTCTTTGTTAGCTTGACTTTTGCGATAACTGTTGTTTACAGACCTAAAACCACGGTAGGTAATGGAAATTATGACTTGGAGGTATGTTCAGGTTGGTAGATTATCTTAGTAGTGCTCATGGTCCACAGCTTTTTGTTTGTACTGCTAAATGCGCCTCATAATCCAGTCCCTTGTGAAGAAATCTTTTGTGCCATTCATCATTTCACTTGAAGCACTGCTGTTTAAATGAAGAGCGATTTCTATTACTTTGCTTTAATCATACTGTAGGAATGCGTAGTGTACATTTCTTTTGGAATGGCTTAAAAATACTGCTGCTAATTCATAATTGTTAGCACTGCACAGCTCAATTCCTCAAAAATATCTCTGAGAACTACCAGGTTATGCTTTTTTTTAAAAAAAAAAAAAATTTTATGAAGAGATTTTTCAAGCAAATTTGCATTGCTTATCATTTTCATGCTGGCTGATGTTTATCTTTTATCTTGTGTCATGTGCCGTGATAATGTCAAACTTGTGTCCATGCCCAGAGCTTTACATTCTCTGCCTGTTGGCGCACATTTCCTGGAAAGAGTTTTTGTAACATCCAGACGTCAAACATTACTACATTAACACAGAATCTAAATACACACCTCATTCTTTTGACCGCAGAGTATGATCTGCTTCCAAAGTATTTGTTACTTATTATGGCCATTGGGTGTTCTCATGTAGTTCAGTCCAGAAGTGAACACTGGCTGTCCATTTGGTGGCATTTCCAAAGTATAACTATGCTGCTGATACACAAAGCTATTTTTGTTTTCTCGTACCTGCCTGCAGTGTATCTCCCATATGGTTCACATGTGCCAGTTGGTTATGCCATCCATTGACATGCCCAGTTTCCTTAGTGATTTATGTCTAGCAGAGACTGCACCAACCACCTCCATTCCTAGAGGATAGTAATAGTGGGAGCATAGGAATATTATGATGTGTCTGACATTGTGACAAATGTTGTGACTGCACCAGGACCCCTTCTTCAGTTGAGAAGAGAACAATGTTTTGAATGTCTTCTCTGTTCTTTCTTTTGGTACATTTTTCACTGGGAGCATAGGAATATTATGGTGTGTCTGACATTGTGACTGCACCAGGACCCCTTCTTCAGTTGAGAAGAGAACAATATTTTGAATGTC